>Ga0181533_1002126_pt1 | contig 23889 bp, 20 predicted proteins | sample PEATcosm2014_Bin_45_FD_119772 | JGI IMG/M metagenome (GOLD analysis project Ga0181533, IMG submission 119772) | Peatland microbial communities from MTU Mesocosm Facility, Houghton, MI, USA - PEATcosm2014_Bin11_60_metaG | ecosystem: Environmental > Terrestrial > Soil > Wetlands > Peat | place...
CCCTTCCGCCTAGCCTTAACCCATGCCTCAGCCTCTTTTTTACTCATCCCCATGGAGGTGAGGTAATTAGTCAAATGCCAATGACTAGTAAGATTTGGATCTTTCACAGTTACACGCCTCGCAGCAGGATTCATCGCTTATACTTAGCTATGTAGTCATATATAAATATATATAAACATATGGGGATACACGTTTTAGTGTCTTTCTTGAGGACCAGGATAAGAATAATCGGAGACCTTGAAGGTTGGGGGTCAGACATCAATAAAAGTGAAGACCAATTCACCATCCTACAAACCCATCATGACGAAACTATCTGCAGGAGGCTACGGATGCCAGGAGGTTTCCCAGTAGCTTCCGTGGGAATCGACAATCGGGTCCCCCTAAGAAATGTCTTAGCCTGCATTTAGGCTAAACCATATTCAGTCTGTTGAGGAGCAGAGTGAGAGAAATCGTAGCCTGAAACGGCAGCTGTTTAGGATTTGAGCTATTATTGTGGGATATACCCTGCGGGCGTCGATGAGAGTTCGTGCTTCGCGCTCAACGTCAACGTCAGCCTGTGATATCTCATAATTATTTCGCATCCTGGATTGTTTGGATGATTTCTTTTCTGTCTTGAGGTAGTTCCCTGTGGAAAGCCTGGAGGGATGTTTCGAGGTTTTCATAGTTGAGGCTCATGTGTGGTTTGATCTCGTTATGCCAGTGGATGTATTCTGAGATTGTGGCGATCTGAGCTCGACGGATCATCTTATCCTCTAACACGCCGTAGAATCGTTCCAGTTTCCCGTTCGTCTGGGGGTGGTTTACGCGGCATAGGATATGTTTGATGCCTCGGTCGGCTAAGTAAGAATCTCATCATCACTACTCATTCGCGATGGGTCCCGAGTTGTCGTGGACATGCTAATGAGACTTTAGAACCAATACCTTCAACGATGACGCTAAGGTTGACGCACGACTTTGAAATTGAAATTCGGACTTTGAAAAAGCCCCATCAGCCTTAACCACAACGGGAGCACCATCTCGACCCCTCTCGCCGCGGTTATGTCGCCTAGGTCGATTATTGATTTCCATCCAAATGATTTCAGAATCTCCTTCACTCTGTCCTTGGCTTGTGCGTCGTTTCCGCACACAAACACGTCGTGTTCGCCACGGACCAGGGACGGTTCAACCATCAATTTACAGTTCATTGTGTTCAACGCCTTCACAACCTTAACGCTTGGAAAGGTGCGTTGTATCTGTTCTCCGAGCGAGTCATTGTTACATACGGCTAACGTGGGAGGCATTCCTTTAGAGAAGTCAAGCGGATTGGCGACATCAATCAAAACTTTCCCTTTGAGATTGCTCGCGCCCGCGGCGGTCAGAGCGGCTAACGATGCTGTTCCAGCGGTGCAGTTGAAGACAACCTCGCCAAATCTCGCCGCGTCATCGAACGTTCCTTGGGAAGCCCTTGACCCGTTCATCTTCACCCACTCTACAGCCTTCTCGTTGTTCGTCAAACGAGATCCCATTCTTACGTCGTGGCCTAACTGAATGAGTTTGGAACCAAGGGTCGCTCCAACCATGCCAGTGCCTAGAATCCCAACCTTCAACTTTCCACCCTCAAGAAGACATCCCATGTTGCAGCATATTTATTGACTAGCCTAGTGGGTGGCTCGTGCGTTTAGCCCTGAACCCGTCTGACATTAGACCATGGCGACAAGCTTGGATCCACGAGATCTAGAACTACTCAAAAAGGAACAGTTCGTCTACCTGACTACGATCGGTAGAAAGTCAGGAAGATCGCATACAGTTGAATTATGGTTCGCACTTGCCGACGGCAAAATTTACCTCAGCCATGAGGGCGTCGCTACAGACTGGATGAGAAACATATCCAGTAACAGTCGGGTCAGTGTCAAGGTTGGGGGTGTAAACCTAGAGGCTGAGGCAGTGATACTCGACGGAGGTATTGCAATCAAGGCTGGCCAAAGGTCGCTGTACGAGAAATACTACGGTCGGGCGCCGGAAGCCACAATAGACGATTGGTTTGAACTTTCAAAAATCATTGAGCTCACCCCGTTAAAGACCCGCGGCTAAACGTAAACACCGCATTCTAATACTTCCTTTCGGGATTTCAAACTGGTGCCCCTCAATGGTTGACCTTCCGACGAATGCGGCTCTCATAATTGTCGACGTGCAAAAGGGCTTCGACGACCCTCGGTGGGGAAGGAGAAACAATCTTCAAGCTGAATCCAACATCCGAAGGCTGTTGGAAGCCTGGAGAAAATCGCATATGCCAGTCTTCTACATCCAACACTGCTCCAAAGTAGCAGATTCCCCGCTCAGACCGAGTACACCGGGAAACGAAATCAAAGACGTTGTAGCCCCGTTGAGTGAAGAACCGGTGGTTAAGAAAAACGTGAACAGCGCTTTCATCGGCACCGATCTTGAGTCGCAACTCAGGCGGAAAGGCATAGGAACACTCGTAATCGTTGGCATAACGACTGATCATTGCGTATCGACCACTGCGCGGATGGCCGGAAACATGGGATTCGATGTTTACGTAGTCTCCGACGCGACCGCTACATTCGACCGCACAGGGCCCGATCGGAAAACCTACAATGCTGAGGTAATTCATGAAGTGAATTTGGTGAGCCTGCATAACGAATTCGCTACAGTCGTTAACACTGAGAAGATACTCGAAAGGCTCAGGTCAATGAGTTGATCTGCCTCTTCAAATGAATATGAAGGGATGGACAGTAACTCCCACGCCCAAACGGGAACATATTATTCGAGACGATAGACTTCGAAGGAACGTAACGTGTCGGCGACCCACCCTCTGTGTTGACTCATGATCATCCGTAATTCTGGGAACGGGTGATTGTGGGTTGATGGATATGTTTGACCATGATTTTGTGCCGCGCTTGCTGCTACCCAATTAACATATCTAAAGTTACTAACGAGGTCTGATAGGTTTGTAAAGGATTCCCCGGAATATTCGTATAACAAGCCTTGATTCTTCAAGTATCCTCCGATTACCCATGAGTTTGGTGCGCCAGTAATAGTTAGGATGCTAGAGTTCGGAATGAAATCCGTTGCAGGCGGCTTAATTTCCGGAGTGAGGTTTACAAACCTCCTTGAAGAGTAGGTCATCAGCCAACCCTGGCTGTAGTCAGTCTGAGCAACGGGCGTGCCTCCGCCGAGCATCCATTCTGCTCCGTTCCAAGCTATCGCATTAACTGTTGTACAGCAGGTGCTTGACGTCAATACTGAATCTAGTCTATTGGTCAGATCAGTAAATTCGTACCCGTCATATGCCGCCAAGAAGTGCACTCCTCCAATCAGCCAGTAATACCCATTCCACGCAAGCGCTTGAACTGACCCAAAGTCTGGGACTGATTGCGCGATCCGAGCGGTTAGATCTACGATTTTTGTTCCATCAAACAAAAACAGAACTCCGGCGTCCATGTATCCACCCCCGACCAACCAATACCGACCGTTCCAAGCATTCGTATACAAGATCACGTCCCGTTGGTTAGGAACGATCCCCGAGAGGTCCGTGAAGTTATTGCCGTCAAAAATTGAGAGAGCCATATGATTTGACGAGCCATAAGACGACAGGTTGCCAGACCCCAACCCAGATAGCAACCATTCTTTGCCATTATAACTCGCAGCGAACACGTCGCCCCCATTCCATGACGATGCTTCGCCGTAATAGTCGACCGAATGTTCAGCTATAATGTTCGCCCCATCATAGACGAAAACATATGGACCTGTGGAAGCGTCGTCTGTACCCCATCCCGCAATTAGCCACTGAGACCCATTCCAGCCACCACCCCACACAGTTCCCCCGCTACGACAGGGGGTCAGAGGCGTCACGGAGTAATTGTCGAGATCGATCCTTTCCAAACGAGGTGCCTGACCGGCTTCAAACCATGTGCCATTCTGCCCGCCAACTAGTACATAATTCGAATCCCACATCGACGTTCTTGGTGCGGAAAAAAGTCTGGCCGCTGGAATAGCCAACGCAAAGATAGCGATGACGATTACGAGGGTGGAGAGGGCAGAGCGCAGTGTGATTCACGTCCAAGATCCTATTTGGGCTGGGATGCAATAATCGAGGATACAATTAGACGGTTTTATAAAACCGTATTCGTGCTCATAGATGCGTAACGCCCAAATTAAGTTCGTTCATTAACGAAGCCAGCCGACTTGGACGAAAAGCCGAGCTGCTTCCGAGAAAATTAGATCTGCTTGAGCCTCTCTAGATCAAATCAACGCTAACGCTTCAACCGCGTCTCGGCTCTAAGTTTGAATGCTCCAAAATGAGCCTTTGTTTGCTGGGGTCGCCAAGTGTCATATAGATTCAGATTACAGCATGTTCTCAGCCGGGATACATACTGTTCCGCCCAATCCTGATAGAGTGGTGCAAAGCGACAAATAGTAATGCTTGCCTTAATTCCAGTTTCTGAACACCCGTAGCCATAATATTTGAATTAGAGTGAGTGATCTCTAATCTGAGTGGTTTGAAATTGCCAAAGGTCATAGTGAAAGCCAACGAAAACGGCCCTAACCTAGTTATGGTCGATGGAACTGTCTCAACCGCTTTGTGTAGGTGCGGTCAATCAGGGAACAAACCATTCTGCGACGGAACACATCGCAAAGTCAACTTTACTGCGCCGCCAGCGGAAGTTAAGATCATCGAATAAGCCGTCGTCTTTAGAATAAGTGTTTGAGGGCCCGAGTAGACCTCGAAAACACTTTAGAAAATAGGATAGGGGTTATTCATACAGACACGACGAGCCTGCCTTTTACTCCGAATAGGGGTGAGTCACGTCGAACGGTCGAGTCTGAATTAACCATTGGAGTTTGAGATTATTGATTACGTTCGTAGTTCTCTTTGACATAGATGGCACCTTGGTCTCGAGCGTAGTGGCTGAAGATGATGAGAGGCGTCGCTACTCGGACGCTATACGTGATGTTGTTGGCCAAACTCCTAATGTAGCTCCGGGTCGATTCGCGGGCATGGTTGATCCGCAGATATGCCAGATACTCCTAGCCGAACTTGGATTGACTAACGGCGAGATTGACTATTTCGTTCCAAAAGTACTTTCGCGTATGAGTGAACTGTACCGAAGGATGGAGAAGACGATCGCGTTGAACAGCGGCGTCGAAGACCTGCTGCCCCTTCTCGTTAAGTCGCCAAGACATGCTGTTGGTGTTCTTACAGGGAATCTCAAGCAGATCGCTAAAGAAAAATTGGGTTGTGCCAAGATCTTACCCTACTTTTCGGAGTTTTATTGCGCTGACCGTTATTTCGACCGCACAAAATTAGTGGCGTACGCCGTTAACTCTTGCGTGAAAAAATATCAGTTGTCCGCCAGCAGGAACGTAATGATCATTGGCGACACACCTCGTGACATTGCAGCCGCGAACGTTTCCGAAGCCACCTCGATTGGGATCGCAAGTAGCGCGTTCTCTATGCGCCAGCTAACCGAAGCAGGGGCGATGCAAGTTTACCTTAACCTGAAACCAACCAAGCAATTCCTCACTGGCCTAGGCTTAGATTCCCAACGCAAATAGCTCCAAGCATTCTCGGTAGGCATGACATACTATGCTGCGATGGTTCCCGCTCTCTACTACGATTCAGGGTGACTTTGGCATTGGTCGCAATCCGTGAATGTTCCGCCTCGAGGACTGCCACGTTGGCAGCTCAGTTAACCACCATGCTCAGCCATTGATCGTTGCGTGGCAAATCCTTAGAGCCATACTGGGCGAGCTTCGTGGCAATCAGATATGCTCCCCTAGCAGGTTCATCTCTTAGAGTTACGAAACGCGCACGAGGACACTCGTCTTTGACTTTGGAGGTGAAGGGTTCGAGAAGATAACGGCCCGACTTGAAGCCTCCTCCAACCGTAGCAAGCTGAAATGGGCGGTTCGACATCTTCAGTCGCCTCGTTGCTGTTATGGCTAACTCGGCAAGTGACGTTCCTGCCTCATTCAAGATTCGTCTGCAGACCTTATCGTTGCTCGCTGCCTTAGACACCAACGGCGCCAGCCGAGCAGTCTCCTCAACGCTTAGTTTATTCGCGTAGATAATATCGAGAATTTCATCGAACATCTTCACTCCCAGTCTACGTTTCAGAAGAGTTGGAAGGTTAGTGGGCGGTGTGCGGCCGTCCATCATTCTGAAGACCATCGTGATCGCTCTCATTCCAATGTCGAAGGCGCTTCCTTTATCATCGATCAAATATCCCCATCCTCCCACCCTCACGTATTCTCCAGCCTGGTTGATTCCAGCTGCGAAACATCCTGTACCCGAGTTTACAATTACGCCAGGTTTTCCTTGAGTTGCAGCGTACAGAGCAGCTACCGAGTCGTGGATCACTATGCATTCTTCAGCGACGTTTGCGCGTCGGACAAAACGCCGGGCTACACGGAAGTCCGCGGTAGAGTCGACTGCTGCCAAAGCCACTACCGCCGTGCCGACTTTCGGCTTACCGAGACCTGTCTGCCTCTTTGCTCTAGAGACAGCGGTCTTGATGGCTTTGCTTGCTGCAAGCTCGCCTACGTTGTGGTAATTAGAGGGGCCTGCGACTCCCCTTCCCAGAACTTTACCAGTTGTCGTTCCAATCAAAGCGAGTGTTTTGGTTGCTCCGCCGTCAACGCCCACCACGTACCGATCAGTGATCACGCGAAATCACTTACCACATCCTAGCAATCGCACCGATATAACGCAGCGCCTAGAGTTATGCGTCCTGAAATCAAACTCCTCCATTGCTCAATTACTCGTGAAAATCACCGGTGGTCTCCAGAGTCCTATTCCACCGGCATGATGTCGGGAAGAGTAACGTTTAGGGCTTGGTTCTCAACTGGTTACTTCCGTTATTGAGTCGCCTTTCGCGACCCATCCTTCCGTTTCCACACTGGCATACCAGCCCCTTCGGTTGTGCAGGGCTTTGACAATGTCTTTGTCCTTTCCGATGTTTGGGAGGAGGTATAGGAAACTGCATGGATCACAGGGTTTGGTAATCGTGATCACGGCCTCCCCGATTCGATAATGCTTTCCGGGTGCGAACGAATTATATGGAATCCCTTGGGTTGTGAAATTCTCACCTATATCTCCCGGTTTGATCGGCCAACCCTCCCCTTTGAGTTCCTCAATAGTCTCCAAGGGCATGAGTAGAATCGCCATCGCTAAATCATCATGAGCCTCTTCATGCCTCCACCGATTGAAGTCGCCGCCCAAGCCAGTTCTGGTGACTCGTGCTCGCTGAGTCGGATATTTGGGAAGTCCTCGTTCCCCTAGCGTTTCCGGCTTTACATTTATCTGGAATACAATACCGGCCTGCGTCTTGGAAATCATCTGGACCATACTTCCCGCAGATCGGTGTTTCAGCACGAGTAACCCATAAAAACGTTCTTCGCACGAGTACTGTCTAGCTTGTCAACTTCGCCTAAGTCGAAGGGCCTCGTCGCATTGACATTATCAGCTTAGTTGCCGTTGTAGTACTAAAACATCAGGTGCCCCCATTTGCAGTAGGGCTCCCAGCACTTCGATGGATGGGTTTTAGAATGCCAAAGGTTACGAGAGAGGAACGGTTGCCGTGCCGATCCTCGGCTCTGACCTCTGGCCTTCCGGTTTTTCTGTCATTAAACTTTAACCTTCTTATTTCTTGCTCTGACTAACATAACAACGCCTGCTAAGAGCAACGCGACAAACAATGAGGGAGCTGCTAATCCATCAGTTCCTTCGGCGGCAGCGTACCCCATCCTGCTTGTTTCAGTAACCGTAGTTGTATAGGCCTGATAAAAAGTCGAAGAAAAATTTTCAACTTCGACTGGCATAGTGACATAGAATGAGACTGTTATCTGGCCGGGGGTAGTGATGTAAGTAGAAGTTGAAGTTACTGGAAACGCAGGATACATCAAGGCTCCAAGACTTGCCAGAGACACAACAATTAAGAGAACTGCGATACTTTGCTCTTTCTTCATTGCATCTTCACTGCTTTGCAGGTGTGGCCTTTACATATGGCGCACATATATGAAGTGAGAAAACGCAGTGTGCCTACATAGAGCCGCAATCCAAGAGACCTCGAACGATCCATCGAACACCAGGCACAATTAGTGGATGAGGTTAAAGCAGTAAGGCTGAAGACCGCTCACGTTGATAGTTCAGAGACTCACTGACATGCTTGCGTCAACAAGAATCCTTTTCGTCACGTGCTCCAACCCAATATTGCCGCGATTTGGCTTCCCAGTTTCACAGGATCGAATGGCTTCGCGACGACGCCCTTTACACCCGAGTCTGTATATCTCTTTCTGTCGGCTGCTTGCACTTTCGCTGTGAACATGATCACGGGAATTTGCTTCGTCGATGGGTCGGCCTGCAATTTCTCGAATGTCGCCGCTCCGTCCATGTCCGGCATCATTGCGTCCAAGAGAATTGCATCAGGTTTCTCCTCCTTGGCCTTTGCAATGCCTTCGTCGCCGGATCCGGCAGTGAGAACCTGCCAGCCTGAAACCATCTCGAGACTCATCTCCGCAACTTCTCGAATGTCCGGTTCATCATCTATTATTAGGATTCTCCTAGTTGACACTCGTGCGGCCTCCGCCGTCTAAAATGCGCTCCATGAATTGGACGACTTTCTCCTCGAATTGTTCTGGTGGAATGCGGCTCTTCGTGAAGAAGAGTGTTTCACCTAGCCTCAGGTTCTCCCGCTGCTGCTTGTCGAGTTCTTTCACGGTATAGACGACCAAGGGGACCGATCGGAGAATATTGTCTTTGCGTAGACCTTCAACCACCATTGAGCCATCCATGTCCGGGAGAATCAAGTCCAATACTATCAGGTTGGGGTGTATCTGTTTGCTGAGTGCTATGCCCTTCCCGCCTGTCAGTGCAATGTGAGGCTGAATGTCGTGTCGTTGCAACATCGCCGCTAGTATGTTGGCTAGGTCAGGATCGTCTTCTATGATCAGGACCTTACGTGTGGTTGGTGCTCCGGTCGTTGCTTCAGGCTGAAGCGGCACCTCTTCTAGAGGTAGTGGAATTGTGAAGAAGAACGTGCTTCCTTTGCCGACTGTGCTCTCAATCCAAATCTTGCCATTGTGCTGTTCGACGATGCTTCGCGAGATTGAGAGCCCTAGCCCTGAACCGCCTTTCTCTCTTGCGTCTGAGCTGTCGAGTTGCTGGAAACGTTCAAAGAGCAATCCCAGCTTGTCGGGGGGGATCCCTCCTCCTTCATCTTGCACTCGGAAAAGCATTTGGTTCTCTTTGCGTTCAGCGGCCACCCATATCCTGCCGCCCTTCGGTGAGAATTTGATAGCGTTACTAATGAGATTCGTGAGCGCCTGAACGATTCGATCTGGATCAACCCACAACGCAGCATCCTGGCTTTCAACAGAGAAGGAAACCCCCGCCTTCTCAGCCATTGGCTTCATCACATCCGAAGCCTGCTTAACTAGCTGTGCAGTACTGCATTGCTTCTTCTCCATCGGGGTCTTGCCAGAGGCTAATCTTTCGCTGTCGAGAATATCGTTTATGAGCCGTACCAATCTGTCGGTGTTAGTGACGGCGATATCGAGCATACGTTGACCTTTTTCAGGCAACGCACCAATTACACCACTGGCCAAAAGGCCTAGTGAAGCTCGAATGGATGTCAGCGGTGTACGCAATTCGTGACTTACCATCGAGACAAACTGGTCCTTCATCCCTTCTACTTGCCTGCGTTCGGTGACGTCCCTAAAGATTCCCACCATGCATCTCTGTCCTTCAATTTCGATAACTTTGCCTCTAATATCGCAATAAATCACTGTTTGGTCCTTCCTCAAAACAGGAATCTCTTTAGCAACATCTGATTCTCCCTGCAGTTGCTTTGTGATTTCTTCAATTACGGAAGACACCTCTTTCTTAGGATGCATATCGGGTACGCTTAATTCAAGCAGTTCTTTCAATGAATAACCCGTCATTTCGCACATCTTAGGATTAGCAAAAACGAATTTGTTTGTTTTCACATCGGCGGCAAGAAAACCATCGCTTGCTCCATCAAAGATTGCCTTGTATCTCTCTTCTGATTCTTTCAATGCGTTTTCTGCTTTCTTCTTCTCGGTGATGTCTCTGAATATTGCTCTGGTCGCAACGAACTGACCGTTCTTGAATTGGCCGTTTACGTTGCCGTCCACAATGATTTCTCTTCCATCCTTGGACACGAATACGGTCTCTACACGACCAAGAGTTTCACCATTGCGAACTCTTTCGAAAAGCTCATTGCAATGCTGAACCTGGTCTTTGCGCAGAATGTCCATCAAGGTCAGTTGCTTTGTTTCTTCTCGAGTGTACCCTAGCGTTTCCATCCATTTTCCATTCACGTACTCAAACCTGCCAGCATTGTTCACAGACTGTATCAGGTCAGTTGAGTTCTCGAAAAGGTCCCGATATCTCTCCTCACTCTCATACAACGCATCCTGTGCTCTCTTGTGTTCGATGACTCTGCCCAGCCTCTCGGCGATTGTGTCGATGAGTGCTCTTTCCTCTTTGAGGAATGGTCCTTCGAAGGATGGGGGCTTCTCTTCCCGGTAGTAGACTTCCACTGTCCCGGCAATGTTCCCTAGCACTTTGATGTCGGCTGACTGGCTCCATCTACTCTCCTTGAACCCAGCTGACTCAAATATCTGGTTGCCAAGGATTATTCTAGCACACGCAATATCCGGATACACGTACGCTGGAGGAATGATTGAGACAACTTCACCCATGACAGCGTCGAGGTTGCCGCCGGACCGTTCCACTGATCCGGCGACACCGTAAAGACAGTTGAGCTCTTTCATCCGTTCCTGAAGCGCCGACTCTATCCGCTTGCGTTCACTGATGTCGCGTGTGGTAAGGACGGTCCCAGTTATCTGGCCCGTCTTATCAAAGAGAGGATTACCGACAGACTCAAGCCAAACATAGTGACCATCCGCATGCTTGAAACGGTAATCAAACGTTGCAGCTGAGTTAGCAGCAAGAGCCTTTAGAATGATTTCTAGCACGTTGTCTAGATCATTGGGGTGGACAAGCTCAAAAAGAGACTTACCCAGCACATATTTCGGGTCATATCCCAGAACAGTTTTGAATGATGGACTAGCGTACTCGCAGATTCCCTGAAGATCCGTCTGGGCAATCATGTCCAGCATGTTCTCGGTGATTCGCCGCAAACGTCCCTCGCTCTCCCGCAGGACTTCCTCCGCTCGCTTGCGTTCGTTGATGTCGGCAGCGAGATCCGCGAGAGCGTTCTGGACATTCGGAAACGCGGCCATAGCTTCCTTGACCGCTGTTTTGAATAGCAGTTTGCTGTCTTCTACTCCCAACCAAGGCAACGGACGAATTGTTAAAGTAGTGTCAATGATCTCAAACTGACCATCAGGTGTTGCCCTCCCGATGTAAGCAGTCATACTTGTGTGGTGGTTCTGCTGAATGACAATCGGTCCAGTCGGGCCCACGAATTCGCATCCGGCAACATGACTTCTCACTTGTGCGACGTCAAAGGAACCCTCCGCTTCAACAACTCGCTTCCAAAGATAGATTTGAGTGTACGCCGTTGCCATTGGGGCGGAACAAGATTGCGCCTCACCACACCGCTTCTTGATGTTGGCCACAAACCGCTGGTTCTCGGGACGATTCAAGCTTTGGAAGTAGTTCTGGCAGGCATAATGTCCCGCGGCAACGTCAGCAATGGGCTGCAGTTCTGCCTCGGATAGGCACGCCCCCATTACAGGAATCGACCGTGCGTCAATGCCTGCCGCATGATACTGCCTGTAGAACGCGAGGTTGCTCTCACCAAACACGGTGCTGAACACGGCGTCGGGTTTCTGTCTCTTGATCTCTTCGATAATCGAGGTGAAGTCCATTCCGTTTTGCGGCACGTAACGTTCGCCGACAATGCTCCCCCTCCGACTTTCCACCCCGGAGCGGATCAAGTTGTTCGCAGTCCGCGGGAAGACATTGTCCGAGCCCACAAGGAATATGCGTGAACCATGGTGAGCGAGGATCCATTCTACGGCGGGAACAATCTGCTGGACGGGGCAGCTACCTGTGTAGACAATGTGCCCAGACTCCTCAAGTCCTTCATACTGGACTGGATACCATAACAAACCATCCGAGTCTTCCACAAGCGACTTGACCGCTTTGCGGGAAGCTGATGTCCAGCAGCCGAAGAGAAACTGTACACCTGACGAGAGGAGTTCCTGTGCTTTCTGGGCGAAGGTTTCTGGATTGGAGGCGCCATCCATGATGACTGGTTCGATTTGACATCCGAGGACGCCTCCGGTCTTGTTTATCTCATCAATTGCCAACAGTTCGGCTTCGAGTAGTGGTCTCTCACTCACGGCCATCATGCCACTAAGAGAATGAATCAAACCGATTTTGATTGGTTGAAGATCGCCAACCAATGCAGATCGGCTCTTGCCTTTACTCAATTGTTCACACGGTCCTGGTTCAATGTCAGGCACATTTAGACGCAGACGCCAACTCCTAGGAGTTTGGGCGCAATGCCACTCGTCAGCACCTCAAACAAAATCGGACCTGCGCCGAGTAGCGGCGCCCCGAACATGTAGCTTAGAATCACCACGAAGCCAATCGAACCCGCAAGAAGAGCAAGAATGGCAGCTAGTTGGTTTCTCCGGGTCAGAGTCCTCCGGCTTTCTTGAATCAATATCTCCACCTCAGGCTAGATTCGAACCCACCGTACTTGTTGCGCTTGGCTCCGCTGACACAGGGTGATTGACACTGGGCAAGCTTCCCTCGTCGGACAATCAGGACCACACCTCTTTCCTACTGCATGTCCTACACTAAACTCATGTGGTCTGCACCACCGAATGATGCTCGGTTCGATTTCCGTGCAGAAATAGTTAGAGGACGAATTGTGTAAACGTCTGAGATTTGTGACCTGGGCTGAATCGCGGGAACCACGTTTGAATGGTGGTTGTTCTCGGCTATCGGAGACGTGCCGACGAGCAAGATGAAGCTCATAACGCTTGAGCGGTCTTTTGGGCTTGGCCTTTCTCGGAGAACACTCCAACGCTTCAAAATGGGTTGACCCGGCAGCTTCAAGGATTCGCACATATCTTGCCTCGGGCCGAGCGAACGGAGGCTGATCTGAAGGGCTGCATTGCTGGTGGTACGGCCCAAAGGGAGCGATCTTGTTGGTCGATTCACTCCGCAGAGTGATAGGTCAGGAACTCTATCAGTAAACCTTCCTCAGGGAAACGATGTATTTTCCAACATACGTTTTCATGCCGGGTCGTGGGAAAGCGGTTGCAGAGTTGGCGAAATCCTCGCGCTCCGAATTGGCCAAGTAGCATTGTGTCGATCCTGCCTGATTGACTGATCAATGAGATAATTGACCGAAGTCTGCAAGCAAGTATGCCTGGTTATGCAACACAGCTATTGCGATGAATTTGGACGAGCAACCGAAAATCAAAAAGCCTTGAACCAATCGACGGTAGAGATGTGGATAATGAGCGTCACCAAGGGTCAAGTTATCGAGCTCTTGAAGAGTTACGGCGTCAGCGACCTTTCAGTACTAGAAAATCCAGAAGTGAATATGCAGAACCTCGTTTTTGCTCTGCAGCGTAGCAGGATCAAAGTCGCTGAGGGATTTTTCGTCGAACTAGCAAACAGGTTAGGACTTGTATACGTTACCGGTGATCAGCTCAAGGGCAAGTCTGAGCTCGCAATCGCACTACCATATAGGATTTTGGAGGAGAATCTTTCTGTGCCCTTGGAGGTGTCGGCTGAGAAAGTGAAGATTGCCACAGCAAATCCCCTAAACACTGAATTCTTCGCATTGCTGGAAGACACGCTTCGAGCCAAGGTGGAGGTGTTGGTTGCCTCTATCGAGTCTATTGACGGGGCGATCGGGAAAGGATATGAAGACATTCACAAGTACCGAGCACTTCGCGATCTACGTTATCGCGATCCTGATGAATCTGCGTACCGAGTGCTCTATGCGTGGCAAAGGGAGTTCCTCATTGGAACGCTCATCCTCATCATTATCATTTTTGTTTTCAATTATCCGCTTTCATTCATCGTGGTTATTGCTGCAATCAACATACTCTACTTCTGTGTCAACCCTGTGAAGTTCTACATCGCATTCAGAGGATTCAAAAGGTCCAGTCGATCAGTTTACGTGTCTAACGACGACCTACTCAAACTAGACGAAAGTACTCTTCCCGAGTACACGATACTAATCCCGATCTACCATGAGGCACAGGTTCTCCCGCACATAATAGAGAACATCTACAGGATCGATTACCCACGCGACAAGTTGGACGTGAAGATACTGATGGAAGAGAAAGATCAGGAAACAATAGCGGAAGCAAGAAGGCTCGGTCTCTTTGGAAAACCACAAACTGTCGTAGCACCCATCATCTCGCTCGGGCAATCATCGGAACACGTAAAGATCCTGGAACTGGGTCCATCCATCAAAGTGATAGATAGCGAAGCGACAACCGTGGGAACTCTGGACAGCGTTGTAACGCAGGCCGATGGAGGAGCAATACTCAATGTCAAGCGCCCAAACGGGGAGATCATGCAGATTCCCGAAGGCTTCGTAAGAAGCGTTGGTGATGTCGTTCGATTGGAGGATACACTCGATGTGCTTTTGGCGAGGTACATGGATGCCCTTGGAGTTTTCGACGCCGTTGTGGTTCCTGACGCTGAGATCAGAACGAAACCTAGGGCATGTAACTATGGGCTACTTAGAGCAAGAGGAGAGTACTGTGTGATATATGACGCGGAAGATGATCCTGAACCAGACCAATTGAAGAAGGCGGCAGTCGCATTCTCGCGCCTTCCCGAACAATGCGTCTGCCTTCAGTCCCGCCTGAATTTCTACAATCCGAAAGAGAACATTCTGACGAGATGGTTTTCTCTGGAGTACGGTTACTGGTTTGACTTTTACCTTGAGGGGCTAGATCAGGTGGGTGCACCCCTTCCTCTCGGAGGCACAAGCAACCACTTCAGGACAAGAAAACTTCGCGAGCTAGGTGGCTGGGATCCCTATAATGTCACAGAAGACGCAGACTTGGGCGTGAGGATCTCTAGAAAGAGGCTGAAGACTGCTATGCTCAATTCATACACTTTCGAGGAAGCTACCAAGGAAATCCTGAGCTGGATACGCCAGAGATCCCGATGGAACAAGGGTTATGTGCAGACCTATCTTGTACACATGAGGCACCCGCGTCGGCTGGTCAGGGAAATGGGCTGGAAGCAATTTTTCTACTTTCAGCTGACTTTCGGAGGAAACATTCTTCTTCCGTTATTGAACCCGTTGCTGTGGGCTATTACGGTGCTAACTCTAATTGTACCAGGAGTATTCAATTTCTTGTTCTTCTACCCCATCGTGTATGTCTGCATATTCAATCTGGTCGTCGGGAATCTGGTTTACATAACTATCCATGCAGTCAGCTGCGTGATTAGGAAAGACTACTCTTCGATGCCTTTTGCTCTCATCATCCCTCTGTACTGGGTCCTGATAAGCATAGGATGCTGGCGAGGAACCTTACAGTTGATTACGAAACCCTTCTACTGGGAAAAGACTCAGCACGGACTGACTCATGTGTACGGCAAGGTGCAAGTCTGAATTTTGGATTCGTGAGAACGGGAGAGAAAGCCCCTCCTAGCTCGTCATGCGGCGTTCAGTAGCTAGCCCGCGTCTTCGCTCCCGGTAGTCGTGTCCTCTGCGAACATTCAACCGGATTACCTAACCACGCTTGAAACTAGTCGCTGGATGAACTGGTATCTGAATCATTATCACTCTTCTGTCAGAGAAGAGGCTGCGATATGGGAAGTGAGATAGGCAGCTTTCGCAGAAGACACATATCGAGGAGTTCACGTATCCATACGTTGCATGTTCTATGCCCATTCTTGTGACGGTGGGTGGGATTGCGAGAGTGATTGTTTGTCCTGCTCTGAACACAACGAGAAGGGCGTGAGGCAGTGAATTGGATAAGGTCTTGGTTGTTGATGATGAATTCATTATTCGAGACCTGATGAAGACAGTTCTGGAGGAGGAAGGGTTCGTCGTGATCACAGCATCTGATGGAGAGGAGGCACTCACGAAGGCGTACAATGAGCTGCCGGACTTGATTCTGTTGGATGTGATGATGCCGGGGAAGAGTGGTCTGGAGGTCTGCAAGATCCTGAAAAGCCAGAGCAAAACAAAGCACATTCCGGTCGTAATGTCCACTGTTCTCGGCCGTGAGGTTGATAGGACTCTGACGAAGGAGGTTGGAGCTGATGCGCACTTCATAAAGCCCTTCACCGCTGTGGCGCTCTTGACCGAAGTCAAACGGCAACTTGACACCGCAAGAGGATCGAAGTTCTCCAAACAATTAGGACTCGAACGTGATAAGCTGAGAGGGAGGGGGCTTCTCCTTGAGTTCGACCCCTCGGCACCCTATGAGAGATTGATCAGGGACTTCGTCTTAGAATGTGCCTCTCACGATGAGACGGTTGTTGTCTTGACACAAAAGGCTAGCCCGATTCGACAGGCGCTTGAGAATGAGAGGGGTGTGGAGCTTCTTGATGTGACACCTGATCTGATGATCTCCCCCATCATCGAACGGCATCGCGAAGGAAACTTGAGCATCGTATATGATAATCTCACTGCATTAGTTCTGCCATCAGATCTTCAGACCGCCCACGGGTTTGCGCAGAACACGAGACAACTATTGTCCGACCCAAGAATAACCTCAGTCTTCCTACTGGACCCGTCTGCCCTCAACGCGGAAGATGTGAACCGCCTGAAGGAACTCTTCAGCGCACATGCGACCTACGGAAAACAAGGGATAGCTAACGTTAGGATCTAGCTGCTTGACGATGTAATGTCTGGTGAGACTTGTGCCCACAAGAATCGAGATCGGAGAAGACAAGGACAAGAAGGAAGTCATTGGGCTTCTGCGCAAGCACATTGTATCGGAAGGAGAGAAAGTAGGGCTATATGAGGAAACAGTGAGAGGCATTAGGAGCAGCCCCGTAATGCATCTAATACATACTCTGCATCTCGATTCGAGAAAGCATATTGAGATTTGTCAAGCAGTCATTGAGGTGCTGGAAGGGCAGGATTGGCTTCCACCGGAGAAAGAAGAACTCGTCGAGCACCTGCAGCGCCATATCAATGCTGAGAAGGATGCCATCGATAGGGCAAATAGAATATTGGAAAATGTCTGGATACAGAAGACATCGGTTCTGAAGGAACTTATGGAAGCGCTTAGGAATGACGAGATAGGGCACTACAAGGCACTTAAAGACCTCGGAATTCGGACAATTGAAAGTACAGAGCACGTGCATCGGGGCGAAGTGAAGCTCATAACGCTTGAGCGGCACGCATTGAACCCACTGATAACTCCGCGACCGGGATTAAGCTGGGAAGAGAAGGGAACCTTGAACCCTGGCGGCGTGTTTGAGGATGGGATCTTCCACATTTTCTACAGGGCGTTTAGCGCGCAGAACACGTCCTCTATTGGTTACTGTGCGATAAGCTCAGATGTGCGGATGATTGAGAGGCCGGACCGTCCCGTTATGGCGCCAGAGTACGAGTGGGAGGAGCGTGGGTGCGAGGATCCAAGGGTAACTAAGATCGGTGACACGTACTACATGACGTATACAGCATATTCTAGGAGAGGTCCGCGAATCGCCCTAGCGTCAAGCAGTGATATCAAGACATTCAAGAAGATCGGTGTCATAGGCCCCGATCTGGACGACAAGGATGCCGTACTATTCCCCGAAGTGATCGACGGGAAGATCGTGCTGATCCATAGGATTGAGCCCGCAATGCAAATCGCCTTCATTGACTACTCCAAGTTCCAAGAAATGTCAGATCCTCAACTCAGGTCTGAGTATTGGACGCAGTACAGTTTGCAGCACCTTTCTGACCCCACCGTATATGCCTTGATGAAACCAACAGAATGGTGGGAAGAGAAGAAGCTGGGCGCAGGTCCACCACCGATCAGGACCCCCAAGGGATGGTTGATTATCTATCACGGCGTCGATAACAGCCTTGTCTACAGAGCAGGCGCCGCCCTAGCAGATCTTGAGAAGCCGTCGAGAATCATCGCGAAATCGAAGAATCCAATCCTCGAACCAAAAGAGTTCTACGAAATGAGCGGGTTCGTCCGTCGCGTTGTGTTCCCTGAAGCGGCGATGATCCAAGATGGTGTTCTGTACGTGTTCTATGGTGGTGGTGACTCAGTCTCATGCCTTGCAACTGCTCCGCTCGAAGAAGTCATTAACTCGCTTCAGAAGATCTGAAGCTGTTGTTGCAGCCTATGACGCGAAGTCCGATGCGAGTGCGCGTCCCCTACTCGGCATTGCGGATAGAAAGCAAGAAAAGAGGCGCTGACCGTCGGTGGTTGGGATGTTCGTGGCGTGGAGCAAAGAGCCATCCTAATTGTAGACGATGATGAGATTATCCGAGAGACTCTTAGAGATCTCTTGGAGTCCAAGGGCTATGCGGTTGTAACAGCCGAGACAGCGAAAGAAGCCTTGGAGAGATCCAGAGCCAAGAACTTCAACCTCGCTTTGGTGGATATCAAGCTCCCTGATATGGAAGGCACAGAACTCTTGAAGAAGATGCACACCATCGCACCGAGAACAATGAAGGTCATGATCACAGCTCACGGTACTCTGAAAAACGCAATGGACTCGCTTAACTTTGGCGCAGACGCATACCTGTTGAAGCCGATTAATGAGAAGGAGCTGCTAAAGACGGTAGACGAGAAACTGAGAGAACAGTACGCGGCTGAAGCTATGAGCGAGGATGAAGTTGCAGAGTGGATTCACACGAGGCTACAGAAGCTGAAGAAGGTCCAGTAGCCGTGGAAAGTTCCACTCCGTCAGAAGGCAAGGAATACGAACTAACGCAGAGAATACTGAAGCTCTGGGAACGTTACAAGCAGCTCTGCATGGAGCGCTTTAGCGTGATCGAAGAGGCATGTACAGTCGCCTCATCAACCGCCTTGGATGATGGGGTCCGAGGCAGGGCAGAATCAGCAGCCCACAAGCTTGCAGGTGTTCTGGGATCTATCGGTCTTCCAGAAGGCTCAAAGATAGCAAGTGAGATAGAGGCACTTCTTCAGCCTGGAGATGCCCTTGCTCCAGGGCAGCTCTTGCGTCTTTCCGAGCTGGTTGCTAACCTGCGTTCTCAGTTGACTCGTGGACCTACTGCTCACGATGATAGTTCAGAGACCCGCTGACACGCTCTGGTCAACAAGAACCCTTTTCGTCACATGCTCCAACCCAGTATTGCCGCGATTTGGCTTCCAAGCTTCACGGGATCGAATGGCTTCGCGACGACGCCCTTTACACCCGAGTCTGCATATCTCTTTCTGTCGGCTGCTTGCACTTTCGCTGTGAACATGATCACGGGAATTTGCTTCGTCGATGGGTCGGCCTGTAACCTCTCGAATGTCGCCGCTGTTCTAACAAAATGAGACGAGAGCTGTCAAAAAAGTCAATCGAAGCCGACGATATGGTGGGGCCGGTGGAACTTCCCTAGAATGACGCGTATGAGAATGTCAGCTATGTAGGGACTGCCTCGATTAGGGTGTAGGGCGAGTCGGTTTGTATTACTCGGCTGACTCGGAACCCGCTGGCGCTCAACAGCGATTTAACCTCAGACTTGGTCCGAGGGGTTCCTCTACCGTTCATCATCACCACCAAATCCAACATTCTTGCGGGCGAGGGGGTTGTTAGTTTCAGGGACAAACATTTCCACGATTAGGGCTTTTCCCCGCCCTTTCATTGTCCTATGGCAATTTTTCAGTACCTTGATTGCGTGAGCATCGTCCCAGTCTGGTATGATCCATTTGAGTATGTACAAGTCTCCTCCATCTGGGACCGACTTGAAATCGCCCGCTACTAGTTCACATCGTTCCAGAACCCCTTCCGAGGCGAGGAACGGCTTAGTCTCCTCAACTGCGGATGCCCGATCACAGGGCGGTTTCCTTTTACGATTTCAGAAAGTAGCGCTCCACGTCCTCAAACGCGGGGTCCATTGCACAAAGCTAATAATTCCTAAATCGTACGGGTGCGCGTTGCGTGAAACATTGAACCAGGAAGTTGGAAAAGCAGGTGTATTCAATGGTTTAGGCACGCCATTCTCAATTCGAACGTATCCACTTCCAGAAGTGGAACCAGGCGCGATTTTAGTGAGGACCAGTCTGGCCACTATTTGTGGTTCAGATCTACATCGAGTGCATGGTAGAGGCGCGCCTACGGCGGTACCTTCAATCATTGGGCATGAATCCGTAGGCAGAGTTTTCAAGCTTGGAAACAACGTGAAATTTGATGCGGCAGGAGAAAAGCTAGGCGTTGGAGATAGGATCGTGTACACTTATTTCGCCTATTGCGGCCGTTGCTATTATTGCATGAATAAGCAAGCAACGTTGTGTGAGAATAGACTTGCGCTAAGCGGCGGTCTCCCCTGCGATAAACCTCCTCATTTCAACGGAGCATTTGCAGAGTATGTATACTTGAGGCCCGGGATGGCCGTGTTCAAGGCGCCTGACGAACTCTCTGACAGCGTCTTGGCTCCGATAAACTGCTCCCTTTCCACGGTTTTCCATGGCGCCCAGAAAATTGGCGTGCGTGCAGGCGACGTTGTGCTGATTCAGGGTGCGGGAGGCCTAGGAATCTACGCTGTAGCTATGGCTAGGGAAATGGGAGCATCGACGATAATAGTTACCGATTTCGTTGAGAAGAGACTCCAGCTTGCAAAGGAATTTGGTGCGGATTGGGTCGTGAATGGAACAGAATTCGCTACTCCAGATAGTCGTATTAACGAAGTCAAGAAAATCGCAAGGGCAGGAGTCGACGTCGCGTTCGAGTTCACTGGCGTGGCTGATGCCTTTCGCGAAGGATTAGGCATGTTGCGTAAAGGCGGTCGATACTTGGTTGTAGGTGGCTTGGCGAGCAACTCGATAGTGCAACTCGACGTTTCTTCGATTGTGCTAAGCGAGTTCAGGATCGAGGGGAACATGAATTACGAAGCGTGGGTTCTGCCGAGAGTGCTGAAGCTTCTATCCCGAACGCGCGGCAAGTACCCGTATGAAAAAATAGTAACGCACAAACTTCCGCTAGAAAAAATAAATGAAGCCTTCAAGCTCGCAGACAGTAGGGAATGTCTAAGAGTCGGGCTCGAAACGTAATCTAATACGAATCATGGAATCTCAACTTGCAATATTCGTGTTTGAACTATGAAAGCCGTTTCTCCTAAATTTTCATTTGACGTGTCGGGAAAAATTGTTGTGGTAACTGGTGCTGGAAAGGGACTGGGTTCGGGGATTGCAGTTCGGTTTGCTGAAGCAGGCGCGGATGTGGTGTTACATTACTTTACGAGCTCAAGCTCAGCGAAAGGGGTTCTTGAGAAGGTCGAAGCCCTAGGGCGCAGAGGCGTGCTAGTACAAGGGGACCTGACACGACCTGATGATGTGGACAGATTGTTTGTGGAAACAGTCGCTAAGTATGGCCGCGTTGACGTGCTAATCAACAACTCGGGCATATATCCTGAAACTCCACTCCTTGAGATGACCCCGAGCGATTGGCACAAGGTAATCGACGCCAACCTCACAACTGCGTTTTTGTGTACGCAGGCAGCTGCTCGTCGGATGATAGCGCAAGGAACCAAGGGTGCGATTGTTAATATCGCATCAATCGAATCCGAAAATTCTGACATAAATCACACACACTACTGTGCAGCGAAGGCCGGGTTAGTGATGTTTACTCGAGTAGCTGCTCGTGAGCTCGGACAATATGGGATTCGTGTTAACGCAGTTTCTCCTGGACTTATCTGGAGGGAAGGTATCGAGGAGTCTTACAGCGACGGCTTGAAGCGATGGTTGAAAGTAGTACCTCTGGCCACGATAGGTCAAGCCGTCGATGTTGCGGATGCTTGCATATTTATGGCTTCACCCGCCGCACGTTGGATTACAGGCACGAACATTTTCGTAGATGGCGGAATCATGACTTGTGGCGTATTTTGATGCGCATGCTAAGAACAAATTGAAGCCAGAAGGGGTTCCCCTTCGGCGCTCCTCAGAGACCCCCAAACATCCAGCGGATAACGTAAAGAATGCGCTTTCCGGAAAGCCTTGCCGCTGCACGGACTACATGAAAATGACTTCGGTCGCCTTGAAGGCTACCGAGAAAAGTTGGTTCCCCTAAACCATAACCCACTGAATCTCTTCATGGCTCGAGAATGATTAGGTGTGTGGAGCTTTCTCCGTCATATCGCAGCCCGCAGAATACGCTCCTGATATGGTGTTTTCGTCATGGTCGTCTTTTGAGGACGATCGGTTAGCATGGACTCAAAAGTTGGCTGAGAAAAAGACGCCGTTACCGTCAGTCAGTAAAGACGTTTTGGAGAGCGTTACTAGTAGAGAAATGAAAAGGAAGGGATGGGAGGCGTGTTCTTCTTGTGTTTGTATTTATCCGCCGGTGTAAGCCGTTGCCCCCGCTTGCACGCTTTCCGATGTTATAATGCTACATCCCTGGGCTGCGGTCACTGAGCCCGAAACTATCGATGGCATTTCTCCCCTGATATAGGTGGAAATCTGAGGCCAGTATGGTACATTAGAAACGCCCTGCACACTGGACGCCAGGTTGCTGAGGAATGTGCTTATCAGTTTTGGTGTTAGGCCCAGGTACTGCGTCGCATAGGCAAAGCCGGAATACCTAGCCGGTAGCAAGCTATTCAATCTCATATAGTTGATCGATTCGGTTGGGTTAGTTGCGAACTCTGAGAAGGCCAGTGCCAATGGCAAGTTATGAGTATACTTGAATATGCTGAGAGCTTCCCCACCGTTGTTACTGACTCCTCCAGGCATCGTTGGGGCCACTGCCCAGTCGTTGACTATGGAGGAGGAGGTGGAGTTGCCTAGGACAAACACTGGGGTCGACCAGTAGATGAACATTGGGGCATCTCCACTTGCGAATGTCCCGGTAACTGACTCGAAGGATGCCGTCAAGGGATCTTCGCTTGCCTTGACAAGTTGCGCGAATGCCGATAATGTGGTCTGGAATGTCGTAGTGTTAGTTAGGATCTGCCCATTGCCACTGAATAAAGCGCCGTATGGGGCAGTTACTGGACCGTAGGTTGCGCTATCAGCCGTCCTTACGCCGGAGTACAATTGAATGATTGAATCAAGCATGTCATCGTCGCCTGAGCCTGTCATTGTTATTATTCCATACTTGGCACCGTGCTGACCATTGAAGAAGTTAGCCACATCTACAAGCTGTTGCACGGTGAGCGTACTCGTGGCTGGGTTGGGCAACGCATAGCCGTACTTCTGTTGGAAGAGCTGCTGGTTTGTTGCGCTGTTGAAGTAAGAGGGCCTGTAAAAGAACAACATTGTGTCCGACGAATAAGGCAATCCATAGAGATTGCCGTGAACAGTGAACGGCGATAGCAAGGATGGAATTATGTCGGAGTAGTTGTATGATGACGGGAAGTATGCTGAGTTGGTTACGTATGGTTCAAAATTTAGAAGGTATTGACTTAGTGGTCCCAGATATCCGACGTTAGGAACGATTAGTACATCATAGACTGACTGATTTGCAGAAAAGGCGGTTGTATAATCAGTCAAAGCTGTATCGTATTCCACCAAAACTACGTTAACGGTCGTTCCTGGGTATTGGGCCATGAAGTCTTTGGCTATTTGTTTGAGGGCGGCGTCGCTGTATCCAGCTTCCGCAGCCACCGTTATGGATCCTGAAAGGGTTGGTGAAGAAGTCGAAACCATAGAAGTCGTAGATGGCACCGTGGGCAATGTTGAATAATAGTAATATGTGCCTCCAGCAGCCAAAACTATTATAATTACAATTAGAACAGCTAACATCGTTCTCGAAACACGTTTGGTTTGCGACAACAAAGATCAAAA
>Ga0181533_1002133_pt1 | contig 23847 bp, 21 predicted proteins | sample PEATcosm2014_Bin_45_FD_119772 | JGI IMG/M metagenome (GOLD analysis project Ga0181533, IMG submission 119772) | Peatland microbial communities from MTU Mesocosm Facility, Houghton, MI, USA - PEATcosm2014_Bin11_60_metaG | ecosystem: Environmental > Terrestrial > Soil > Wetlands > Peat | place...
AAAACAATGACCCCGAAGACAAATTTTATAAGTATTGACTGCTTGTATTTCCGCATTATCCCAAGCATAGTGAAACGACTCCTTTTATGTGAAGATTATTGATACCAAGTCGCAACCAAACGATTACGTTGTTGGCATCGTCGGGGGCTCCTCAACGTACTATTCATGTACGCCTGCGTCGCCCCCTCCTTGCCGCCTAGTACTCATTTTGATTGCAACTCGGTATGAGAATCCCTCCGGACAACGGTTTTGCATAGTAATATAATTGCCCGGCAAAAGCAATAGATGATTGAATGTATGCCGGTCTTCATCATTCTACCGTATCAGCATCGTGATACTGAACAGCAGCATGCATATCAGGGTGCCCGCACTGATGCAGGCAAACGCCAGCTCTTCATCAAGCCGGTACTGGATGGCCAGGATGCCGGTCGTAAGGGCCGGGGGCATGGCCGTTTCCATCAGAGACACCTGGTAAGGAAGACCCTCCTTTCCTGTAACATGGAGGAGCAGAAAAAGGAGAAGGGGGAAAACGCACATCTTCATGACCAGGCAAGCAACAATAGGCTTGGAGTCACGCATGGAAACCGGCCTGATCCTGAGACCGATAATAAAGATGGTGAGGGGAAGAGTTGTCCAGCCTAACACCCCCAGGATGAGGGAAAGGGGACCGGTTAAATGAACCCCGGCCCAGTTGAGGGAAAGGGCTGCAAGGAGAGCGAGAAACGGGAGGAAGAGAGGGGAACGGAGGAGGTTTCCCCTGGCTCCGGCAATGAAAAAGCCGAGGGTTATAAAGATGGGAAACATACCCATCTGGTCATAAATGACTGCATAGGAAAGACCGGTCGCGCCGAACAGGGCATAGGCCAGGGGGTAGCCGAGAAAGCCGGTATTCGGAAATGCCGTCGCCATGATAAAGACCCGCAGACTCTTTGCTTTAAGGCCCAGAAACCTGCCGGCCAGGTAAGAGAGCGAGGCGCCCACGAGCATAACGCCCCACGCTATTAATGCGATATCGAAATGACTGTTTTTCAAATTGAGGGAGCCGATGGTAGTGAGGGTCAGACAGGGGAGCGAGAGCCACATGATATAGCGGGTCAGGATGGCGACATGGCATTCCCTCACCACCCCTGCACGGCGCAGGATGATGGCAAGGGTGAAGATGCCGGTTATGAGGAAGAGTTTTTCCAATATCTATTTCCCGAGTATTAAAGAAGAAAAGATCATCCGGCAGGAAACTATCAGGGTAAATACCAGGTAAAGGAGCAGATTCGTGGCTATGAGTCTGCGCTGCAGGGAAGGAACGACACGGGCCATGCTGCCGCTGTTGCGCATGGGCAGCAGAACTCCCGTACCGATTCCAGCCACCCCGCCACCCAGTAGTGCGATATACAGGATATATCCGACATAGCCGTATTCCTTCTGCAGGATGCAGAATGGACAGTGATGGGTAGGGAGTTCATAAAAATAGAGGCATATGAATGAAATCAGGGCCGCAACTGAAATAGCGAAAGTAAGAAAACTCAGCGCGGAAAAGATGTACCCCCCCTTCCCCTTGCAGTAAAAATAGAGCCCGGATGCAAAGGTCAGAGCCATGCCGGAAAAGAATGCCGTTTCCATGGGTCCGCTTGGCAGTGCGGCGAGGTCGCCGCTGATTCCGGGTTTATCAATGCTGAACAGGCTGCCGCAGCATGAAGTGATGACATCGGCATGGAGCCCAAGGAAATATTCGAACAGGAAAAATGTTTCCAGGATCACGAGCGGAGCAATAACGATAAGCAGGGCATATTTGAACTTGATGAGCGGGTAATCGTATCCCCGGGTGTCCGCATGGCTGATAATCAGCCAGAGACCCGAAAACATGAAATTGACTATCTTCATGATCAGAAGTGGATAGCCGAAAGCGTTCACGTTGAGTGTGCCCGCCGCGCACATGGCGCCGCTGAACTGGCTATGGAGATGATCGGCCGTATAGATGAAGAGGAAAAGTGATAGAAGCTGGAAGGCCATGGTATAACTCAGGATGGTGGAGATCAGGTAGGTGCGTCTCTCAAGAGTGAGCTGCAATTCGCTGCCGCTTTTTATGTTCCACCTTGCAAGGATTCGTATTCCGTAACAGAGGGCGTAGAGCAGCATGAAACTCGTCAGAAGTGAGCCGACAAGGAGCGCCAGAACGGCGGGTTGCAGTATCATCTCCCGCTCCCGTCCTGGATGATGCGTCCGTCCCGCATCTCCACAACCATGTCCACCAGGGCAGAATCATGCACGAGGGGGTCATGGCTGGCAATCAGAATGGTTTTCCCCTCGGCCTTGAAATTGCCGATTATTTCCATGAATTCTCCGGACAGCTTGGTATCGAGGTGGGCTGTCGGCTCATCGGCGATAATGACCGAGGGGTTGTTGATCAGTGCCCGGGCAATGGCCACCCGCTGGATTTCGCCGCCTGAGAGCAGATCAACCCGGGAATGCGCATGCCGTGAGATATTGAATATTTCGAGCAGTTTCAAGGCCCTTCCATGAACAGCCCCACGCCCTTCTCCTGTTGGGTAGGCAGGAAGCATCACGTTTTCAAGTACGGTTATTCCCCGTACCAGATTAAAGTGCTGAAATATGAATCCGAACGCCGTGCGCCTGATGCCGGTGAGAAACCTCTCCGGAAGGCTGGTTATCTCCACCTCATCAGCCTCCTCCATGCCGGGTAAGGCTGATGACCCGATTGCGCGCAGCATTATCCTTCCCGAAGTCGGGCGGGCCATGCAGCCGATCAGGGTCAGAAGCGTTGTTTTTCCGGAACCGCTCGGCCCCTTCAGGACAGTTACCCGGCCAGACTCGATCTCCAGGCTCACATCCTGCACGGCGGTAAACTGGTTTGATTTGCCGGTATTGAACGATTTTGTTACATGGAGGAGTCTGATCACGCTTACGACCTCATGGCGGCATCGGGTTCCACCGTCGCCGCTCTCCATGATGGGACAATGGTTGTTACCGTATATGGGATCACCGTCAGGAAGAAGAGCACGGCGAGCTGATAAGGATCAACGGCCGGAGTCAGTTTGAACTGGGGGTAGAGAACCGCCCACCCCTTCAGGGCATGCTCGAAAAGTGAGGCGGAGAAAAAAAAGACATGGCAGTAGGCCAGAATAACCCCGCACAGGAAGGCGGAGAGAGAGATGGCGGAACCCTCCCAGAACTTGAGAAAAAGCACATCCGTGGTTTCCCAGCCGATCGATTTGAGTGTGCCGATCTCCTTTCGCTCTTCCGCGGAGAGTCCGGTCGCCTTGTCCCAGGCGAAGATTATGAATGAAAGAACCGCCATTGCGACGACTACGATCATCATACCTCCCCGCCAGTCAAATATAGAATCGTAAGTACGCAGTATTTCTCTTTTCAGGATGGGACGCGTATCTGGAAATTGCCGTACTATCTTGGCTGCAATTGTCGTCAGTTCGCGGGGGTTTCTGACGGATACGGCAAAGTCGGTGGCAACCCCTTTGGGAAAATTAAAAAGAGCGTGAAAATCCCTGTTTGACAAGATGATCAGGTCAGCCGCCACGAGTTCGGAAGCATACGGCAGAATGCTCTGCACCTGAAAAAGGGTAGGCTCGCCGTTATAGGCACGAAATGCCATCATATCGCCTTCCGCAAGGCGGCGGGTCCTGGCGACGCCGCTGCCGATGATCACCGATTCAGGTTCGAGCTGCTGTTTATCCGAAGCCATCAATGTGTAGTTGGCGCCGACCGCCGCGTCGAAATAATATCCCCACAGTCTCGGTTCGACTCCACTCACCCCCCGTATTGCCGCGATCTTCTCCTGATAGCCGAGAGGAATCGGGTCGTTCCTCCCCGCGGCCAGCCGCTGGACCACCATATCAGGGGCATTTTGCAGGACCAGCATCGCCTCGCGCTTCAGGGCGTGGATGAAAAAGATGATAGAGGCAATGACAAAGACTATCAGGGTATACACCGCGAGGAGAGAGAGGTTTTTGGCTTTCCGCCTGAGCAGTGAGGATAACGCAAAATCGACGATGTTCCGGTGCCTTTCAAAAGAGCTGTTCATGGCGCCTCGTTGTAGAAGTGCGGTGGAGTCACCAGCGATCCGGACGGGAAATGATCCAAGGCCAGCGGATGGTCCTGGAATGCGGAATGGAGATCGGCCATTGAGGGGTGGCGGGTATAGCGCGCCTCGGTGAACAGGGAGAGGTCGGTGAGCTTCAGCTCCCGGACAATTTTGGCGTTGGAGGCAATCATTGCCTCGGACTTTTTCTGACTCACCGGGATACGATAAAGGATGACAAATAAAAGCAGACCGCAGAGTATGATAAAGGAAAAGAAGACAGTTGATTTGCGCAATTTAGAAACTTTCCATATTCATAGCATCGTAAAGTAAAGATCTTCTATTCCAGACCTCTAATCACTGCCGGTGTTATCTCCTCGAAACGAAGGAGTTTCAACCCGCGATGGTCTCTCAGGAAACCATCGGCATCGTCTCTCCCGGCAAAGGGAACCAGCTCTTTACCCATCGGCCCCAGCACATTACTGCCGATGACGTAAAAAGCCCGCCGTCCGTCGATAACAGCAAGCGAATAGTAATCTTTTACATGGATACCGGCAATGTCGGATTGTTTCCTTACAGTACCGTACTTGCCCGGATCGAGATAATATTTGAAGAGGTCCTTCGGCCCGTCAAAATAAACCGAAGTGGAATCTCTAAAGGTCACTGAAGCGACCCAGTCCGGGTACTTGGCCACGAACATACCGCAGACCGGGCATTTCGCCTTTGCCGGAGGCGCAGTGGGAGACGTTTGCGCGGCCGGTGCCGAACAGATAACCAGCGCGGATAAAAAAAACGGGATAATTATTGTCCGTTGCATTGATTTCAACCCAGCTAAAATATAAAAAATCAGGTTATTATTTATGAATAATATCAGATAAAAGGTTAGATGCAAAGAACACTTGTTTGGCCTATTCGTTTTCCTTTAAAGCCATATTCAGGGCTTCATCAAAGGTTGTCACCCTGCCGCCGTTCTCCTTGACGAATTTCTGCGCGTCATCTTTTTTGGCAAAGGCCCATTTCGGCACTTCTGTCATGACACCCTGCTTGCCGCCACCGATTACCCAGGTTGCCAAACCGGCATCTATCAGTTTTTTTGTATTATAATCGGCAACCTTCAGCGATTTGACCTTCTTTCCCTTGTTTTCCTTCATTTCAACGGCAGCGCAGTTTAGGCTGCACGTGCCAGTAGTTGTCCCATCTGCATAGAGAATCAACATACGGCTGTAGGAGAAAGCAATCCTGTCCATCCCGCACTGCTTACAGTGTTTGGGCGGCTCAACCTTGTCCGCAGCGAAGGCGATACCAGGCATTAGCAGGCACACCATTAAGGAAAAAAGTAATTTTTTCATTATAAACTCCTTTGCAGTTAATTGTTTGAAACAGTTTAGCAGAAACATATATAAAATAAAGTTCAAATGAATTTATCCACATATATGTAACAAGTTAATATAAGTTCGTCCGGATATATTTTTCTTCGACAAATAAAAGCATGAAATAAAAGCTTGCAATTAACCTGATGATTTTCACTTTGCAATATTTTCTTTCTTGCATGGAGGGATGCTTTTTGTTAACATTACGATTTTAAAAAACAAAAAAATCGCTCACTTCCCTTGAAAGGAAACACGATGCTTAAAATATTCGATTACATATTCGGGATGTTTTCCAACGACCTTGCGATAGACCTTGGCACTGCCAATACCCTGGTCTATCTGAAGGGAAAAGGGATTGTAGTCAGGGAACCGTCGGTGGTTGCCGTGCAGAACCTGAACAACGGCCAGAAGAGGGTGCTGGCGGTAGGGATGGAAGCCAAGAAGATGCTGGGGCGCACACCTGGAAGCATTACCGCCATCCGGCCCATGAAAGACGGGGTTATCGCCGATTTCGACATTACCGAGGAGATGCTCCGTTATTTCATTCACAAGGTGCATAACCGCAAGACCCTGGTTCGTCCCCGCATCGTTATATGCGTGCCGTCCGGTATCACCCAGGTGGAAAAAAGAGCCGTCAAGGAATCCGCCGAGTCAGCTGGTGCCCGTGAGGTTTATCTGATCGAAGAGCCAATGGCGGCTGCGATCGGCGCCGGCCTTCCCATCACTGAGGCATCCGGCAACATGATCGTTGACATCGGCGGCGGTACCACTGAAGTTGCGGTGATATCACTGGCCGGCATCGTCTATACCAAATCTGTGCGGGTCGGTGGCGACAAGATGGACGAGGCGATAGTACAGTACATAAAACGCAAGTATAATCTCCTCATCGGTGACCGGATGGCAGAAGAGATGAAAATCGAGATCGGCGAGGCGTATCCGGGCAACGAATTGATGCACCGTGAGGTAAAAGGGCGCGATCTTGTGTCCGGCATTCCCAAAACCATCTCGATCAACTCCGACGAGATCCGCGAGGCCCTCTCCGAGCCGGTCAACGCCATCGTCGAGGCTGTTCGGATCTGTCTCGAAAGAACCCCGCCCGAACTGGCAGCCGACATAGTGGACAAGGGAATAGTGCTGGCCGGCGGCGGGGCGCTCCTGAGGAACCTTGATGTCCTTCTGAGGGAGGAAACCGGATTGCCGGTGGTGACAGCGGAAGACCCGCTTTCCTGCGTCGTTCTCGGGTCTGGCAAGGTGCTTGATGAACTGAACCTGCTTCGCACCGTAGCGGTCAGTTCATGATACAAAATCGCAATCAAATGCTGACTGTGTTGGCTTTGTCGTCGGCTTTCGAAACCAATTTTGCATGAAAATAGCGTGCAATACAAAAATTCACGGCAAAAGGCTGAGGGTTGTCCCCTTGGCCTTTTTAATGAAAACTTTCGTCCCCTTTCAAGGTCCAACCTTTTATTTGCTTGAAATTATTTACCTGGATCATGACCGGAAATCATCCGCAATATGAACAATCCTTTAATTGATATTGTTGCCACAGTCTGGAACAGGCCGGTCGAGACCCGCAACTGCCTGGTGAGTCTCATTAATCATTCACCTGATACCCGCTTTATCCTTGTGGACAATGGCAGCGACCGGGAAACGGAACGGATGCTCCAGGATTTCGCGGAAATTCTCGACCATAGAGCCGTTTTGTTGCGCAATAACGTCAACCAGGGCCATGTGCGCGCGATCAACAAGGGTCTTGCCCATAGTGAGGCGCCCTATATCGCGATTTTCAGCAATACATCCATAGTCACTGACAACTGGCTGGAACCTTTGATCAGGTTCGCACGGGAGAGAAGCGAGGCCGGAATCATAGTTCCACGACTTATACCCTTAACTGCAGGCAAGGTATGGAAGAGCGGGCTACCCCCCGGCACCCCGATTGAAGCTGACCACGGCTCTCTTTCGGCAATGCTGTTCAAGAAACAATTGTATGATCAATTTGGCGGTTTTGATGAAGACATGGATGGAGGACTCTGGTGCCTCAGGGACTTTACCAGACGCGCATACCGAGCCCTCTTTCTTACTTTCAGGGTTGATGAAAGTGTGGTCTGTTATGAGGACGAAATAAGGTTCGGTTCCCTGGAAAGGCGTGAAATCGCGGTTCAGCGGAGCATTATGCAGTACCGGGAGAGATGGGGGGCCCAAAGCGCCTTCTGTGTTCATATGCCAAAGGGTGTGGATTTGCAGGCGCTCCGGCATAAACTTGAAGTTTTGCTTCAGGGCGCCCGTCATGGTCATGTTTTTACATTACTGGTTCATGCACATCTTTACAAGGAGCTCGCGTCTAACGCCCTTGAGCGATTCCACGAGAATATTCGTTTTGTTCAACTGCCGCTCATGTTTGAAACAAAAGCGATAAGCAAGGCCATGGCATCGATTCACGCAACAACGCCCGGAGCGCGCGCGGTGACCGGAATCGACAACATCCCCTTCCCCGCCGGAATTCATAGCATATCGTTCGAGGAACTGAAACATATTATAGCGACTACCCACGGAGAGAAATATGGCGGGAAATTCCCGGCCTGTGGTAATATGAGGTAACACCCAGTCAGCCTTGGAGATTAGATGGAAGAAAATATTCGTTCTCAGTTGAAACGTCATTGCGAGGTTATCCAATCGATCGAGCAGCAGCTGATCCCCGTAATTTCCACCGTAGGCAATATTCTGGTGGAAGCATTGGCAGGCGGTAAAAAAGTTCTGGTTATGGGCAACGGCGGGTCAGCGGCCGATGCGCAGCATCTGGCCGCTGAGATTGTCGGGCGTTTCAAGATGGACCGGCGTGCTCTCCCCGCAATAGCACTAACCACTGATACTTCAATTCTCACCTCCATCGGCAATGATTACGGCTTCGACATGATTTTCCGCAGGCAGGTCGAGGCGCTGGCGACAAAGGGCGACGTGGTGATCGGTATCTCCACCAGCGGCTCATCGGAAAATATCCGGACGGCCCTCCTTATTGCCGGCGAGCTGAATTGCAGGACAATCGGGCTATTGGGGAGGGATGGCGGTACTATAAAGGATTGCGTTGAAATTGCCCTTACCGTTCCCAGTCATGATACCCCGCGAATACAGGAAGGGCATATTACCATTATCCATATTATCTGCGACCTGATTGAGCAACGACTGTTCGGACAATAGAAATAACCTTTGGCTGGAGTATGCATGGAACTCAAGGATGTGGAATCGCTTTTTAACGGCGCCGGGGATGTCAGGGTCCTTGTGGTGGGCGACCTGATGCTGGATGAATACCTGTGGGGGAAGGCCGAACGCATTTCCCCTGAAGCGCCTGTGCAGGTTGTTGAGGTGACGCGGGAGGATGTGCGTCTTGGCGGAGCCGGAAACGTCATCAACAACCTGGTGGCACTTGGCTGTAAAGTCTCTGTATGCAGCGTCATCGGGGGTGACGATAACGGGACCATATTGCAGCATGCGTTCACCGGCAAGGGTGTGGATGTAAGCGGTCTCTTTGAAGACCCGATGCGTTCGACCAGTAAAAAGACCCGCGTAGTCGCAGCCAACCAGCAAATCGTTCGCATCGACCGGGAAACCAAGGATTCGATATCCGCCGAGTGTGAAGAAAAAGTTCTTGAGTTTATCAGGAAGAATGAGGAGAAATTTCACGTCATTCTGATTTCAGACTATGCCAAAGGGGTCCTGACAGCGAAGGCCATTTCGGGTATTATCGCCCTCGCCCGCCGGGTGAAGGTGCCTGTGGTTGTTGACCCGAAGGGGAACGATTTCAGCAAATACCGCGGCGCTTCCATCTTGACTCCCAACTGCAAGGAGGCCGAAATTGCCTCGGGGATCACCATAGTCGATGACGAAAGCCTGGGTGAAGCGGCGCGGATTTTGCTCGTGAATGTTGATTTGAATGCGCTTCTCATTACCCGGAGTGAAAAAGGAATGTCACTTTTTATTCGGGGAGGTGAAGTGTTCCATATCCCAACTGTGGCACGCGAAGTTTACGATGTAACCGGTGCCGGTGATACTGTGCTTGCTGTTCTGGGTCTCTCCCTGGCGTGCGGCCGGGATTTTGCCGATGCGGCGCAAATGGCCAATGTGGCGGCAGGGATCACGGTCGGCAAGGTGGGGACCTCGACGGTTTCTCCTACGGAGATCATAGATGCCGTAAGCCACGGCCATCGATACTCAGAAACAAAGATCAAAAATCTTGACGTCCTGGCAGCCATAGTGGAGTCGGAAAAGACAAAAGGGAAAAAAGTGGTTTTTACCAATGGCTGTTTCGATCTTCTCCATGCTGGGCATGTGAAGTACCTCCAGAAAGCGAGGTCTTTTGGCGACTTGCTGGTGCTGGGGTTGAACAGCGACGCCTCGGTGCGACGCCTGAAGGGTGAAAGGCGTCCTCTCATCGCCGAAGCGGAGAGGGCTCATATCCTGGCGGCGCTGGATTGTGTCGATTATCTGGTCGTATTCGACGAGGATACCCCTTTAAGACTTATCGAAACCCTTAAGCCCGCAGTGCTTGTCAAAGGGGGAGACTATACTCCTGATGGAGTGGTCGGCAGGGATATTGTGGAAGCATATGGCGGCAGAGTCGAACTGGTCGAATTCGTTGACGGGAAATCAACGACGAACATTATCGAGAAGATACTGCAAACATATGGTTAAATTTAGTCCAGAGTTCAAAGCTTAACCTTGAACTTCGAAATCAACGAGGTTTCCATGGTGAAGCGTCGTGCTGTCTTTCTCGACCGTGACGGCACAATCAACATTGAACGGGAGTTCCTCCACCGGCCGGAGGAATTTCAATTCATTCCCGGAGCAGCGCAGGCGATTAGGCTTCTGAAGGAAGCGGGATTTCGCGTTATCGTGGTTACCAATCAATCAGGCATTGCCAGGGGATATTATGACGAGGCTGCGGTAAACCGCCTACATAGATATATGGATGGGGAGCTTGCCCGTTTCGGCGCATCTATCGACGCCTATTATTTCTGTCCCCACCACCCGGAGTACAGCATTGATGACAACGGAAAGGCGTGCGAGTGTCGCAAGCCCCAGGCTGGGATGCTTCTTAAGGCCGCAGCAGATTTTTCCCTGGATCTCTCGGCTTCCTTCATTATCGGTGACAAGCTGGCGGATGTGCAGGCAGGATTGAATGCGGGATGCATCCCTTTGATGGTCAGGACCGGGTACGGCGCAGTTGAATCGAATAAACTGCCGGCTGACGTTCCTGTTTATGAAGATTTGCTTTCAGCTGTTCGGTCGATAGTCAATGAGGCAGGGTAATTCTTTTAACTCACAGGTTCAGTTTCGGATTTTTCAACTTGAACCTGAACCTCAACCTGAAAAATACTATATATTTGACTGAGTTCCTCATGGTATGTTAAAAACAGTCTTCATTGATGAAAAGCCCGTAACAAACGGTGGGAAATTTATTTCTTTCGAGAAGGAATCATAAATATGCGCATTACGAAGGGCATTGTGCTTGCCGGTGGCTCCGGAAGCAGGCTTTACCCACTGACGCTGGTAGCAAGCAAGCAACTGCAGCCGGTCTATGACAAACCGATGATTTACTACCCGCTTGCCACCATGATGATGGCTGGGATAAACGAGATTCTGATCATTTCCACGCCCCACGACACCCCCCGTTTCGAGGCGCTTCTGGGAGACGGCTCGCGATGGGGGATCAGTCTCTCCTATAAGGTCCAGCCGGAACCAAAAGGGATTGCCCAGGCATTTCTTGTGGGGGAAGAGTTTATCGACTCCAAGCCTGTTTGTCTGATCCTCGGAGACAATATATTTTACGGTAAAATTGGTCTCGACAAGATTGCCGGTGACTTCAAAAAGGGCGCAACCGTTTTCGGTTATTATGTTCACGATCCCGAACGTTACGGCGTGGTGGAATTCGACGCGGACGGGAATGCGGTAAGCATCGAGGAGAAACCGGCCCGGCCTAAAAGCAGCTACGCAGTCCCCGGCCTTTACCTTTATGACGATAAGGTCGTGGAAATAGCAAAGGCAATCCGTCCTTCGCCACGTGGTGAACTGGAAATAACCGACGTCAATCTGGAATATCTGCATCGTGGTGAACTGCGGGTGGAAAAACTCGGTCGGGGAATTGCATGGCTGGACACCGGAACCCATCAGAGCCTTCTTGAGGCGAGCCACTTCATAGGCACTCTGGAAATGCGACAAGGATTGAAGATAGCCTGCCTGGAAGAAGTTGCCCTACGCATGGGGTATCTCGACTGCCGGGGCATGGAAACAGTCATTGCCGACACACCTAAATCCTCCTATCGCGACTATCTGACCAGGGTGCTGAAAGAAGTGACAGAACTTGTATAAGGAGCGTAGACATGCCGAACGGTGAGTTCAAGAAGGGTAAAATCCATGATGTAGTCCTGAGACCATTGACGAAATTTCTTGATGAGCGGGGATGGCTTGCCGAGCTGTTCAGACAGGATGAAATAGATAAAGATGTGATGCCGGTCATGGCGTATATTTCCATGACCCAGCCGGGTGTTGCCCGCGGCCCCCATGAACATGTTGAGCAGACAGATTTTTTCTGTTTTGTCGGTCCTTCCAACTTCAAGATATATCTTTGGGACATGAGGCGGGATTCTCCTTCACACGGCATTAAACAGGTTGTTATCGCAGGAGTGGATTCACCTGCCATGATAATTGTTCCGCAGGGGGTGGTACATGCCTACAGGAACATTGGAACGGGAAACGGGATCGTCTTCAATGCCCCCAATCGACTCTACGCCGGAGCTGGCAAGAAGCTTCCAGTGGATGAGATCAGGCATGAAGATGTTGACGGTTCTCCATTTCGTCTGGATTGATGGTTTGTAAATGTAATTTTGTTGTGATTTACTGCTCGGAATTTGGTGCTTGCTCAAGGGAGGGGGGGCGTGTTGTCTCCCCTTACCTAGTTCAGGGCTGTAATGAAATAATTATTTGGAAATGGATACAACTATCCAGTTTTTTAGGATAAGCGCATGTGGGAACTTATAAAAAAATACAAGAGGCATATCTATATTGGAATTGTTCTTCTTGCTGCTTTTGTTTTCTATTCATTGAATCTGAAGAATATAGAGAAAGAAACCCTTTTCGAGAGAGTGGTGCTGAATATCATGTCGCCAGTGAACAGGGTGATTTCCCGGATGAACAACGGGGTCACCGACATCTGGAACGACTATATGGCTCTGGTAGAGGTTCGAAAAGAAAACAAGCAGTTGCGGGAAAGCGTCAAAATACTTAATTCCAGATTGATTGAAAGCCATGAATCAGCTATTGCAAATGAAAGATTGAAAAAACTGCTGGACCTGAAGAACTCTCTGAAGGCTCCTTCCCTGGCAGCGTCAGTAATCGGGGAAGATGGTTCACCATGGTTCAAGACAATCATGATTAACCGGGGCGAATCTGACGGTCTGAAAGAAGGGATGCCGGTGATTGCCGCTGATGGGGTAGTCGGCCAGTTGGTTAAGGTAGTTGCCAAAAGCTCTAGGGTTCTCCTTATAACCGATCATGCAAGCAGTGTTGCCGGCATTATCCAGCGTTCCCGGGCAAGGGGAGTAGTGAAGGGAAAAGGGGGTGAAAGCTGCACACTGGATTTCTCACTGGCAGTGGAGGATGTAAAGGTCGGTGACCTGGTCATTACTTCAGGTATAGGCAGAATATTTCCTAAAGGGCTTAATATCGGAGAGGTGACCATGGTGAAAAAGGGGGAATACGGCATCTTTCAGACAGTAGATATCCGTCCCGCGGTAAATCTTTCACGGCTTGAAGAGGTGCTGGTGCTTTTGCAAGAGCCCACGGAATGAGGTCCGGGCTTTTCGACTCATCAGTACTTCCCGCAACATTTTCGAACGGAACGATGCATAAGAGTATATCATGTTAAAACCTCTGAAAATCATAATTCTCATAATTGCTGCTCTCATACTGCAGGTGACGATACTTCCCGCATACCTGTCCGATCCTTTTAAACCGAATTTACTGATTGTCGCCGTCGTATACATAGGGTTCAAGACAGGAGACCTGGGCGCCTTTCCGGCTTTCGCTCTGGGAATTTTGCAGGATTGCTTCAGCGGCATTTATCTGGGCCTGAACGGTTTTTCCTACCTGTGCATATATTTTATCCTGAACCTGACAGCAGACCGTCTGTTCACTGACAATCGTTATCTGATGGTTTTCGTGGTCTTTCTTGCAACCCTGTTTAACGGAGTTCTGAATCTGCTTCTGCTCCTTCTGTTTCCGCCAATAAACAGCATATATGCAACAATATTGCCCGATCTGTTACCGCAAGGCCTGGTCAATGCACTGTTTTCCACCCTGATTTTCAGCTTTCCCGCAGTCAATGCGCTGGTGGAAAGCAAATGAAAGATTTGCGCTATATCAAGGCGGAGGGGGAATCCACAGGACGACGTATCACCTGCCTGTCCATTGCCGCAGCGATTTTGCTTTTTCTCCTTGTAACCCGTCTCTGGTATCTGCAGATCATCGAATCTGAAAATTTAATGGACCTTTCGGAAAGCAACCGGTTGAGATTTGTGCCGGTAGCAGCCTCACGGGGCTCCATTCTGGACAGAAACGGTAAAACCCTGGTGGGGAATACTCCTTCATTCAGCCTGGCAGTTATTCCCCAGGATGTTAAAGACAAGGATAGTCTTATCGCCAAATTGAGCAAATCCCTGGAAATAGACAGGGCTGAACTCCTTGAAAAGTGGGATAAAGGAAAAGGCAGGGCCAAATATTATCCGATCATGCTGGCATCGGGGATAACCCGTGACCAATTGGAATACCTCGAAGAAAACCGCCTGCAACTTTCCGGAATAGATATCGAGATGAAACCGGTAAGAGAATATCCCCATGGAATTCTTGCAGCCCACTTGTTAGGCCATCTTGGGGAGATTTCCGAAAATGAACTCGAAAAACGGGAATTCAGTGAGTATAATCCCGGTGACTACACCGGCAAGAGCGGGATTGAGAGAAACTTGGAGCATGAGCTTCATGGAAGCGACGGCGGCAGACAGATTGAAGTCGATGCCAGGGGAAGGTTCCTGAGGACAATCAGCGAATTCCCCCCTACGGTCGGCAACAGCCTTGTTCTGACCATCGACGGGGAACTGCAGAAAATCGCCGAACAGGCCTTCGGCGACAAAGCGGGCGCTGCTGTTGCCATGGACGTGAACAGCGGAGAGATTCTTTCCTTCGTCAGCAATCCCGGTTTCGACCCATCTCTGTTTACCGGCAGGATGCCCGTGAAGAAGTGGAACGAATATCTTGAAGACAAACGTCATCCACTGGAAAACAAGGCTCTTACAGGTCAATATCCGCCCGGATCAACATTCAAGATCATTACTGCGTTGGCCGGGCTGGAAAATGGTATTATCAATGAAAACAGCACCGTCGAATGTAAAGGATCGCTTAAAGTCGGAAACTCGGTCTTCAAATGCTGGGATAAGAAGGGGCACGGTATCGTCAACCTGAAAAAGGCGTTGAGAGAATCCTGTGATGTCTACTTTTATCAGCTTGGTGAAAAACTCGGTATTGACAGGCTCGCCGCCTGCGCACAGAAATTTGGAATGGGGAGACCACTCGGCATAGGCCTGGAGAACGAGAAAGCGGGTATCATCCCGTCTTTGGAATGGAAGGAAAAAAAATACAAGAGCAGATGGTATCGCGGTGATACGCTGTCGGCAGCCATAGGCCAAGGATATGTGCTTTCAACCCCAGTACAGCTCGCCTCCATGATTGCCACGGTGGCAAATGAAGGAACGTTGTACCGTCCTTACTTGGTCAAACGGGTTGTTGATCCTGACGGAAAGGTCCTGAAGGAGTTTTCGCCTCAGATCATTAATAAATTGCCGATTAATCCGAAAAATTTCCGGCTTGTAAAGGAAGGGTTGTTGGCAGTGGTCAATGAACCTCATGGGACGGGGGCCGCAGCACGGCTTTATGAGGTGAAAGTGGCGGGGAAAACCGGAACTTCACAGGTAGTTAAGATGCGCGACAGCAGGGGTGCGGTTCCTTATCAATACAGGGATCACGCGCTTTTCGTAGCGTTTGCGCCGTATGACAAGCCGGAAATTGCTGTCGCAGTGGTTATAGAACATGGAGAGCATGGCGGGTCCGCGGCCGCTCCGATCGCGGGAAGTATCTTACGTGCTTATTTCGAGGGTAAAGGAGTTATAAAAAGGGCGGCAAAGATCGAGAAGTCAAACGAAAAGGAAGGTTCGGATATTCAGGCGCCGTCCATGGAGAAGCCTGTGAGAACCGATATCACCGAATAATAAGTTAGTTTCAGAACGAATCTGCTAAACTCCACATCTTTCACGTTATATTGATTTTATGATATTAAAGGTAAACTAAATGATCGACAGAAGACTGTTCACCAATTTTGACTGGACATTGTACGGGCTGGTCGTTCTTATCGCTGCCATCGGGGTAGTCAACATATACAGCGCCTCAGCATCGTACAGGCTGGTGGGCACTCCGTTCTTCATCAAGCAGATATACTGGATCACGGCCGGTCTTATTATGGCTGTGACGGTTTGCATTATCGATTATCATATCCTGGAGGATCTTGCCTACTGGATTTACGGGGCATTACTGGTTTTGCTTCTCATAGTCCTGTTTGCCGGCAAAACCTCAATGGGAGCCACCCGCTGGCTGCATCTCGGGTTTTTCAACATTCAGCCTTCTGAGCCGATGAAGATTGTCATTATCGCGGTTTTTGCGCGCTTCTACAGTAATCGCCCGGTGTTCAAGGGAATCGGCATAAGGGACCTCGGTTATCCCATCCTGCTTCTTGGCGGTCCAGTATTTCTGATCATGAAGCAGCCCGATCTGGGAACTGCTATTCTCGTTCTTCTCATGGTCTTTACCATGATATTATACGTGGGTGTAAGGTGGACAACGTTTATATCAGTATTACTGACGGCGCTACCCATGCTTTTTCTGGGATGGCATTATTTCCTGCGTGAGTATCAGAAAAATCGCATTCTTAACTTTATTGACCCGGAGCGTGACCCGTTGGGGAGCGGCTACCATATTATCCAGAGCAAGATCGCAGTGGGCTCCGGTGGTATATTGGGCAAAGGTTTTCTTCATGGCACCCAGTCGCACCTGAGGTTTCTTCCCGAACAACATACCGATTTCGCTTTCTCTGTTTTTGCTGAAGAATGGGGTTTTGTCGGTTGCCTGGTCATTCTCGTCCTTTACCTGTTCCTGATTCTGTGGGGACTGTATATCGCCGACAAATGCAATGACCGTTTCGGCAGTCTGCTGGCAGTAGGCGTTACGGCCATGCTCTTCTGGCATATCCTGATCAACATGGGCATGGTCATCGGTCTGTTTCCCGTTGTGGGGGTGCCTTTGCCCTTCTTTTCCTATGGCGGCACCTCTATGGTTACTTCCATGATAGGAGTGAGCATTCTCCTCAACATCAGCATGCGCAGGTTCATGTTTTAGACAGATATTCAGGTTGATAGACTAAGGGCCGAAGGCAGAGGCAACTGCTTTCCACAGCTTGTTTATTCCTAACAGTCTTCAGCCTTCAGCCAATAAACCTTTTATATTTGTGGTATAGTTGCCATAATTACGACAGCGGTGACCCCTATGCGCTATTCGGCCCTTTTAACCGACCTCTATGAACTGACCATGCTTGCCGGTTATCTGGAAGAAGGGATGACGGAGACCCCCGCCATTTTCGATCTCTTCTTTCGCCATAACCCATTCAACGGCGGATTTGCGATCTTCGCCGGGCTTGATACCGCCCTTTCCTACCTTGAAAATCTGCAATTTACTGACGATGAATTGCTTTACCTTAAAGAGCTGAGCATTTTCAAGCCCGATTTTCTGGATTTTCTTCGTTGTTTCAGATTTCACGGTAAAGTGACGGCTCCGCCGGAAGGGACGGCCGTATTTGCCAACGAACCTCTCCTTACTGTCGAAGGGAGCCTTGCCGAGGCCCAGTTCGTTGAAACTGCGCTTCTCAACATTATTAACTTTCAGACTTTGGTCGCAACCAAGGCGTCACGTATCAACGACGCCGCTGCGGGAGGCGAGGTGATCGAGTTCGGGCTGCGCCGCGCCCAAGGGCCTGATGGGGGGCTAAGCGAAGTCAGGGCCGCCTATGTGGGAGGAATTCGCAGCACGAGCAATGTCCTTGCCGGAATGGCCTTTTCTATTCCGGTCAAGGGGACACACGCGCACAGCTGGATCATGGCATTTCCCGATGAATTGACGGCCTTTCGAAAATACGCCGAGGTTTTCCCGGACAGCAGTATCCTTCTCGTGGACACCTACGACACCCTGAAAAGCGGTATACCGAACGCAATAGCCGTGGCCCGTGAATTGCGTGCCCAGGGACACGCGCTGTACGGCGTGCGCATCGATTCGGGCGACCTCTCTTACCTGAGCATTGAAACGCGCAGGATGCTCGATGAGGCGGGATTTCCTCATGTTAAGATCATCGCTTCCAATGAATTGGATGAGCATGTTATCGATTCCATCCGCGACGGTGGAGGAAAAGTGGATATCTACGGCGTCGGCACCCGTCTGGCAACTTGTGCAGGTGAAGGAGGAGGCGCACTAGGGGGCGTCTACAAACTGGTGAAGGCTGGGAACCAGCCAAAACTGAAGGTAACCAGCGACATTGCCAAAGCCACCCTGCCAGACCGCAAGCGTCTGCTTCGCGCAATTGCTCCGGACGGCTCCTTTATCCAGGACATCATATGCCTTGCCGACGAAGAGATACGGCCCGGCGAAACGGTCTTCAACCCGGCCAATCCCATGCAGCATGTAAATATCCCCATGAATGCAGCATTTCAGGATATCCGTTCGTTAGTGATGGAAAAAGGGCGTAGGTGCGAGAAAAGTGGAGAAACCCTGAATGAAATGGCGGACCGTACGGCATACCAGCTTGCAAGGCTGCCCCAGGGATGTCGCAGGTTTATCAACCCCCATCGCTACAAGGTCTCCATCAGCCACGGACTGAACGAACTGCGTCAGCGCCTTGTGAATGAGGTGCAAAAGAGCTACAGGTGAGAAATTTCACCATAAGCATATTATAATTAATTTTTTCATAATAATGATACGTCTTACCTTGCTTTTTTGCGTAATTTCGGATAATATTAAACAAAAAAACTGGCCGCTAGCACGCAGCTTTCCAGTTAGTTCAATAAACACATTAGAGTGGCCGGATGAGCCTTCCCCCGCACAGCTGTCCTTCAGCCTTTTGCATTTAGGCCATCGTTGTTCCGCTTGGATACAGACCGGTAACAGGAGATTGAAGTTTGAATATTAATGCGCCAAGGCGTGACGCAACAGTTAAGTCCGACAAAAACGCCTGCATCGGCTGGTGGCGCCCTTCCGACATGTTTTCTTCTCTGGAAAAGGGTGTGCTGAAGTCACTGCGTCAGGTAACCCTCCCTCTTTATATGGTGGAGAGAAATGACGCATTATATCCTGAATCCCATGGGGTCGGTCAATTCGGCGTTGAACAGGGAGAGGGGCTGCCGATGTGGGGTTATGCCCCCCCGTTTCCTCCGGAACAGTTTGGCGATCCGGAGTTTTGCCATGATCTGGGAATTCGCTACCCTTACCTTGGTGGTTCGATGGCCAAGGGAATCAGTTCCACAGATATTGTTGAGGAGTTGGGGCGGGCGGGGATGCTCGGCTTTTTCGGCGCAGCCGGACTCCCCCTCCAGGATGTAGAGTCCACCGTTGACCGCCTTTCCCACTCACTCGGGGAAATACCCTATGGATTCAACCTCATCCATTCGCCCTATGAACAGGAACTGGAAAAGGAACTGGCCAATCTCTACATCAGGAAAGGGGTGCGCATCGTCGAGGCGTCCGCATTCCTCGATCTCACTCTACCCCTGGTCCGTTACCGTCTTCACGGCATTCATCGCCAGCCCGATGGAGCCATAGTCACGCCGAACCGCATTATAGCTAAAGTTTCACGTGAAGAGATGGCCACCAAGTTTCTCTCACCACCGCCAGAAAACTTTCTCCGGGAACTGCTCGCAGGGGGTGAAATCAATCCTGAGCAGGCGAAACTTGCCGCCCGCATCCCAATGTCCCAGGAAATTACCGCAGAAGCTGATTCCGGAGGCCATACCGATAACCGGCCTGCCATTGCCCTTTTTCCCACCATCCTCTCCATGGCCCGGCGTCTGGAGGCAAAACACGGATATAACCGGAAACTGCGCATAGGACTGGCCGGAGGGATATCCACCCCGGCCTCTGCAGCCGCCGCATTTGCCATGGGCGCCGCCTATGTCATGACCGGATCGGTCAACCAGGCATGTGTCGAGTCGGGCACTTCGGAGGAAGTCAGGGAGATGCTTGCCGAGACACGCCAGGCGGACGTGACCATGGCCCCCTCCGCAGATATGTTTGAAATGGGTGTGACAGTGCAGGTCCTGAAGCGGGGGACGATGTTTCCCATGCGAGCCGCTAAACTCTACGAGATTTACCGCGCTTTTGCTTCCCTCGAAGATATCCCGCTTATAGACCGGGAAAAGCTGGAGAAGAATATCTTCCATGCTCCTTTTTCGGATATCTGGCGGCAGACCCACGCCTATTTCTTGATCCGCGATCCTGGCCAGGCTGAACGGGGTGAACGGGACCCAAAGCACCGGATGGCTCTCGTTTTCCGCTGGTACCTTGGTCAGGCGGCCCACTGGGCGAAGTGCGGCGAGACCTCCCGGCGCATTGACTACCAGGTATGGTGCGGCCCAGCCATGGGGGCATTTAACGAATGGGCCGCCGGTTCACCCCTGGAATCCCCGGCGCAACGCAAGGTGGTGACGGTCGCCCTCAATATCCTTTTCGGCGCCAGCGTCATCACACGCGCAAACTTCCTCCGCTGCCAGGGGATTACCCTCCCTGCTGAAGCCATGGCCGCGGAACCGCTCGAACTTACAGAAATCAAGGAGTACCTCAGGTGAAAATGGATGAAGTAAAACTGGACCTGTCCGCCTGCGCGACCCCGCTGGCCATCATTGGCATTGGCTGCCTCTTTCCGCAGGCGGAAGGGCCGGACAGTTATTGGGCGAATATCAGGGAGGGAATCGATGCTATTACCGACATACCCCCGACCCATTGGCATACAGCCGATTATTTCAACAAGGACCCCAAGACACCGGACATGACATATGGACGTCGCGGCGGATTTCTCTCTCCTGTTTCGTTCAACCCTATGGAGTTCAACATTCCTCCCAACATCCTCGAGGCCATCGACACCTCCCAGCTCTTGGGCCTGGTGACTGCCGGGCAGGCCCTTAAAGACGCCGGCTATGGTCCTGAACGGGATTTTAACCGTAGCCGCACCAGCGTTATTCTCGGAGTGACCGGAGCCCTTGAACTGGTGATCCCTCTCGGTGCACGTCTCGGTCATCCAGTCTGGCGCGAAGCCCTGAAAGAAGCGGGAGTAGCCGACGATGTCGCCGAGGATGTCGTTCAGCGTATTGCCGATTCCTACGTATCCTGGCAGGAGAATTCCTTTCCCGGTCTGCTGGGCAATGTGGTTGCCGGACGGATCAGTAAGCACTTCGACCTAGGTGGGACCAACTGCGTAGTGGACGCGGCCTGCGCCAGCTCCTTCAGCGCACTCCACCTGGCGGGGATGGAGCTTGCCACCGGCAAGTCCGACATGGTGATAACCGGCGGCATCGACACGTTCAACTCCATTTTCATGTACATGTGCTTCAGTAAAACTCCCGCCCTCTCTCCCACGGGTGATGCAAAACCTTTTGACGCCTCAGGTGACGGAACGATCATTGGCGAAGGGCTTGGAATTGTGGTAGTTAAGAGACTGGCCGACGCGGAACGGGACGGCGACAGGATATACGCGGTTATCCGCGGTGTCGGCTCCTCCAGTGACGGGAAAGGAGAGGCGATTTATGCGCCGAGCTCCGCCGGACAAAAAAAAGCGCTTCTCGATGCATATTGCCGGAGCGGGGTCACGCCTGCGAGTATCGGTCTGGTGGAGGCCCACGGGACCGGCACCAAGGTTGGTGACGCAGTTGAAGTAACCGCGTTGCGTGACGTCTATGGCGAGGCCGATGCTCCATGGTGCTCTCTTGGCTCTGTTAAGTCACAGATCGGCCACACCAAGGCGGCGGCTGGGGCTGCCGGGCTGATAAAGGCTGCCCTTGCGCTTCACCATAAGGTAATCCCTCCTACCATCAAGGTAACAAAACCTCTGGAAGAAGTGATATCCGGACACACCCCCTTTTACCTTGCAACGGAAAAGCGCCCATGGCTCTCCCGCGGGGTAACGCCGCGACGTGCCGGGGTCAGCGCTTTCGGTTTCGGCGGCTCGAACTTTCATGTGGTTCTGGAAGAGTACCGGCCATCCATGGAAGCAGTTGACTGGGACGGCAATATTCAGATCCTCCCGTTTTCCGGCGCTGACACAGGGGAACTGCAATCCGCCCTGGGTAGGGTCCCGGCAGACGCTCCGTGGAATGAATTGAGGAGCATGGCAGCGGCTTCCCGTTCCACCTTTGACCATAATGCACTTTGCCGAATTGCACTGGTAATTGAAAATGGGCGGTCAAACATCGCTTCGCTTGTCGCCAATGCCCGGTCCATGCTTCGCGAACGCCCCAATAGTTCTTGGAACACCCCGGACGGCGCATTTTTCGCACACGGAGAAAAACCGGGCAAACTCGGCATCCTTTTCCCAGGGCAGGGATCTCAGTATACCGGCATGCTCAGAGATCTTGCCTGTTGCTTTCCCCAGATGCTCGACACCCTCGCCTCCGCCGATGAAGGTTTCGTTGCCCCTGATGGCAGGCGTCTCTCCGACATCATCTATCCGCACAACAATATTGACGACTCAACCAGAGAGATGCAGGAAAAGGCGCTCCGTGCAACCGAAGCTGCCCAGCCGGCCATCGGTGCGACCAGTCTGGGCCTCCTCAAGGTGCTGCGGTCTTTCGGAATCGATCCCGATGCCCTGGCCGGACACAGCTACGGTGAGCTGACCGCCCTCTGTGTCGCCGGACGACTTGATGAATCGGCTTTCCACGATCTCTCACGGCTGCGCGGCCGTCTCATGGCTGAAGGTAAAGGGGACAAGGGGGGAATGATTGCGGTATCCGCTCAACTGGCTGCGGTAGAACGGGTCATCGCCGAAGAACGGCTTGATCTTGTGATCGCCAACCGCAATGCGCCTAACCAGGCGGTTCTGTCAGGAAGCACAATGGAGATACATAAGGCGGGAGAAGTCTTTGCCTCCAGAAAAATCCACTGCAAGCAGCTTCCTGTTGCGGCGGCGTTCCACAGCCCCTTGGTCGCCGACGCGGCGGCGCCATTCCTTGCCGCGCTTGAGAAAATACAGTTAAGGGACGGAGTTATCCCCGTATTCTCCAACACTACCGCTACTGAATATCCGACCAATCCCATTGCGGCGAAAAGCCTTCTCGCCTGCCATCTGGCGCAACCTGTTGAGTTTGTCGCCGAGGTCGAGGCCATGTATGCGTCCGGGGTCCGCACCTTTGTCGAGGTCGGTCCGGGCGCGCGGCTTACCGGTCTCGTCAGGGCGATCCTTGGGGAGCGTAACCATACGGCCCTTGCAGTTGACGCCTCAAACGGCAAACGCTGCGGCATCTCCGATCTGGCCCGTGCCCTTGCGCATCTCACGGTCCTGGGTTATGGCGTCAGGCTTGCGCTGTGGGATGAATCCTGCCCGGCCCCGGCGAATACCGGCAAAAAACCAGCCATGACCGTGCCGATATGCGGAGCAAATTATCTTAAACCCAAATCCAAAAGGCCGCCTGTCGTCTCCGGTCCACAATTCCCGGTCATTTCACAAACTTTACAGGATAGCACACCACCACTCGTTATTTCGAAACCATTGACGGGAAAATCAAACGCTCCCTCCCTGCCACGTTCCCGTGAGATGATGTCGGAATCGCTGCGTCTGACTCGTGAGAGCATGTCGCTGCTGCAGAAAATGCAGGAGGAGACCGCCCAGCTTCACCGTCGCTTTCTGGAAGGTCAGGAGACGGCAACAAAAGCCTTCATGAGCCTTCTGGAACAACAGCATCATCTCATCCAGGGGACCAGCGGGATTGTTTCTCAAACAGCCGACAGTAACCTTTTGACGGTAACCGCTCCTTCCCCGTCCAGCACGGAAATGTCAACAGTGAGGCTACACACGTCTTCTTTGCCGGTCGCCTCTGCGAAAGTTGAACAGGGAACAGTTTCGGAGACCCACGGGAAAGCCTTTATATCAATACTCCTCGCCGTATTGAGCGAGAAGACCGGTTATCCCGTAGAGATGCTCGAACCGGAGATGGCTCTGGACTCAGACCTGGGGATCGACTCCATCAAGCGCGTGGAGATCCTCTCCGCCATCCGTGAAAGACTTCCCGATGCCCCCGCCAT
>Ga0181533_1002137_pt1 | contig 23814 bp, 16 predicted proteins | sample PEATcosm2014_Bin_45_FD_119772 | JGI IMG/M metagenome (GOLD analysis project Ga0181533, IMG submission 119772) | Peatland microbial communities from MTU Mesocosm Facility, Houghton, MI, USA - PEATcosm2014_Bin11_60_metaG | ecosystem: Environmental > Terrestrial > Soil > Wetlands > Peat | place...
AGGCTGCCTCATCGTCATTCCCGCGAAAGCGGGAATCCACGTTCTGCGCAGGATTCTGGATTCCCGCTTTCGCGGGAATGACATTGGAATCGGCTGAAAACATGATGCTTTCAACAGAGCAAACGGATTTCAAAACCTCGTAATCGTAATCTTGCTCGTAATCGTAATCGCCGTTTTCGGTTTCAGCCGGACGAAGGCCGAGCATGGTTAGGATTATGATTACGATTACGAAGAAGAAAAAGCGCTGCGCGCTCTTCGCGGGTTATGCAACGGGTCCTAGTTCGGAAGAATGGTGAAACTCTTCGGCGGCAGGCCGGTCGCCAGCCAGTAGACGAATCCGATCGCCATCGGCAGGAGTCCGCCGAGCATCTCCCCGGCGATCAGCCCGAACATGAGCGGCTTGAGCCGCTGATACCATGACGCTCCCCCGTATTGAGTCACCAGGACCTTGATGCCCCATCCGCCCAGGAAAGAGGCCGCTAGCATCCTCCCGGGCCAGGTGCTCCAAACCAGGAACAGCACTGGATGCAGCGGCCATCTCGGCCAGCGCAGACGAATCGCCGCAAAGGCGAGCACCATCGCCAGGCCGGCCCCGAAGCCGATCAGACAGGGCGCCCTGGGCGACATCTCGGTGAATCGCCTCCACCCGGTCGTCGCCTCGGCGGATTCCAGAGCGCCTTGCGACGTCAGCCGCTGCCGAACCTCGATGGTGTTGCCGAAAGGCATCTGCGGCACGTCCTCCAACGCCCATGTGTCGTCATGATTAACGCCCCGGTCGTACTGGAAGGCCAGAGTCACGGGCACCGCCACCGCCAACCCGATCAAAATGGCCGCCACGCTCCAGGCGGCCGCGCGCCCGATTCCCTCCCGCCGCAGGTCGAGCAGTTTGAAGGCGTTGACCATGAACGGCATCAGCGCCTCGCGCGGGTCAACGGCGAGGACCGCGGACAACAGCAGCATGATCAGCACCGGCTTCGCTCCCAGCGCCCGCGCGCCAAAGAACCCCCAGAGCGCGATGCAGGGAAGCCAATACGGCTGGATCATGAACGCCCCCGTCTCGGCGATCAGCCGGCCGATGACGAGGAAGAGCATGAAGATCAATCCCGTGTACAGGACCGCCAGCGGCCAGTCGAGGCCGACGGAGATGAGGTCCACGATGAAGAGGGCCGCACAAATCAGGAACAGCCGCGCGCCCCAGGTGGCTTCCGGCGCGGGCGCCTCCGCCGTCGGGATCATGAGCGCCCGCCGCAATGTCCGGCCGTAGTAATGCCGGCCGGTGTACAGGATCGCCAGCAGCAGGCCGAAATAGGCGCCCAGATTCATGAAGCTTTGCGCATTCGGCGCGAACATTCCGCCGGCGGTGAGCGAAAGCCCGTAGCCGGCCAGCGCCCCGACTAACAGCGGATAGAGGAACGGGCCGAGTCCCATCGCCAATGACACGTCCGAGGCCAGGAAGTACCCGAAGGCCAGCACTGTAAAATACACGGTCGGCTGCAAGTAGGCGCCCCCGCCGCCGGCGGCGTACGTGGGGGACAGCGCGACCAGGGACGACAGATCCACCTTGGTGGGAACCGTCACGAGAAAATCCGGAAACCAGACCGCAAGGTAGTTGTTGAAATGGACCAGGAACACAGCCGCCGCCCCGATCCAGAACAGGCGATCTCCGAGCACGGTGCCCCATCGCTTCCCGGCCTCCGGCAGCAGCGCGTTGGAGAACGTCGCCAACGGATAACGGAGATGCTCATGCTCCGACCATTGGCGATGCACAACCAGGGCCAGTCCGATCAGCCCGACCCACAGCAGCAGGATCACCGGAATCCAGAAGGCCAGCGTCGCGCGCCATGCCGGCCAGGGCACCTCGCGCGGATTGGGAAGCCCGCGCCCGTTGCCGATCCCCCGCATAAAACCGTTCAGCGCGTCCTCCTGATTTCCCGGCGAGGCCAGCATCTGCCGAGGGGCGATCTCCACAATGCTGTCCGCGCGCCAACCCGGCGTGCTTCGCTCCCATTGCCAGGGCATCATCAGCGTCACGGTGAACGTCCGCATCAACCCGGAGCCGGGAATGCAGCACATCGCCAACACCAACGCCAGCGCCACCGCCAGCTCGCCGGCGGAAAACGCCCATCGTTTTAGAAGCGGGTTGAGCAAAAGGACGAAAAGGATCAGGCCCCCGTACACCGAAATCGGCATATTGCTGCCGACGAACATCGTCTGGCGCATCACGGCGTCGTTGAAATAGCCGAATGCGCAGACGAAAGCGCCCGCCAGAAGCCCCACCAGAACCGCGCGCCATGTCACTGCCGGGAACCCTTATTCAGTCACTGACGTTTCACTCACGAATGAATACTCCTTCGATTGTCATTCCCGCGGAAGCGGGAATCCAGAATCCCGCGCAGTCCGTGGATTCCCGCCTTCGCGGGAATGACGCGAGGAGCACGAGTCGCGTATCCATCATTCGATGAAAGCTCAATAATTCAGCTAAGAAACGCCGGGCAACTATTCAGTTGCCGCCGCTGTGCGAAAGAGATCGCCCTCTAGGGCTGGGTCTTCCAAGTCACCTTGTCGTTCTCGTCAAACAGATCCAGCCCCGCCCCGCCCTTGTCCACGGACAGGACAGCGCGGAGGTTGCCGTTCTCGTCGAACAGGCCCAGCCCCGGCCCGTTTTTGTTATTCGTGGACAGCCTGGCGCGGGTCTTCCCGTCCTTGTCGGACAGGCGTAACCCCGATCCCTCTTTGATTGCGACCAGTGAGGCGCCGGCCTTGCCGTTCTCGTCGGCCAGGGACAGCACGGCCCCGTCCTTATTCGCGCCCAGCACGACGGTGAGATTGTCCTTCTCGTCGAAGAGTTCCAGCCCCGGTCCGTCCTTGTCCACGGCCAGCACGGCGCGGCGGTTTCCCTTTTTGTCCGACAGGCTCAACGTCGCGCCGTGCCTGTCTACGGCCAGCGCGGCGCGTTCCGTGCCGTTCTCGTCCAGGAGAGCGACACTGCGCGCCCGCACCTCCGCCGGCCGCGCCCACACCGCCAGGAAGAGTGCGACGCACACTGCCACGGCCGCTCCGCCGAGCGCAAGCCGCAGGTTTTGTCGCTTCGATTGGGCGAGTTCCCGCTCCAGATTCCCCAGCCGTTCCTCAACGGTCATGGCCGCCTCCTTTTCCGCCGTTGCGCAGACGCCCTCCCGTGCGCCGGGATTGTACCATGCGCCGTTGAAATGCGGAATGGGCCGTGCGGCGGATCGTCGAGAGGATGGATCGCGCGGGCGACCCTTCTTGCGGTGGTGAGGGGCTCGTGGTAGATTCCTGCAAATGGCGGCGCAATAAGACCGCGCATAGGATGGAGCTGCATGTATGGCAAAGCCCGGGTCAATGGGAACGAGTCCCTTCCGGAAGGAAGTGCACAAGGTTGATCTCTGCGTCGTCGGCGGCGGGCTGGCGGGCATGTGCGCCGCTATCGCCGCGGCGCGCCGCGGCGCCCGTGTCGCGCTCATGCACGACCGGCCCGTTCTCGGCGGCAACGCCTCGTCCGAAATCCGGATGTGGATCTGCGGCGCCGGCGGCGCAAACAATGCCGAGACCGGCATCATCGAGGAAATCCTCCTGGACAATCTGTACCGCAACCCGCTTCAGAGCTTTTCCATCTGGGACAGCATCCTGTATGAGAAAGTCCGGTTCGAGCCGAACATCACTCTGCTGCTCAACTGCTCCTGTCTGGACGCCGCCATGGCGCGAAAGCGCATTCGCGAGGTGACCGGGTGGCAGTTGACCACCCAGACCTGGCATGCCGTGGAAGCCGACCTCTTCGCGGACTGTTCCGGCGATAGCGTCCTTGCGCCGCTCACCGGCGCGGAGTGCCGCATGGGGCGCGAGGCCCGGCGCGAGTTCGGCGAAAGCATCGAGCCTGAGGAATCCGACCGGCGCACCATGGGCATGAGCTGCCTCATCCAGGCGCGGGAAACGGATCGGCCTCAGCCGTTTATCCCGCCGGCGTGGGCGTATCCGTACCGGACCGATGACGACCTGCCGCAACGCAGTCACGGCGTGTGCGACGGCAACTTCTGGTGGCTCGAGCTCGGCGGCGAGCAGGACTGCATTAACGACACGGAGGCGATACGGGATGAACTGCTCAAGGCTGCATTCGGCGTCTGGGACCACATCAAGAACCACGGCGACCACGGGGCGGAGAACTGGGTGCTGGACTGGGTAGGCTTCCTGCCGGGCAAGCGCGAGAGCCGTCGCTGCCTCGGCGACCATCTCCTCACCCAAAACGACGTGCGCGCGGAGGCCCGGTTCGAAGACCTTGTGGCCTACGGCGGCTGGCCGCTGGACGACCATCATCCCGGCGGTCTGCGCTGGCGCGGCGCGCCGAACATCTTCCACCAGGCCCCATCGCCCTACGGCATTCCCTATCGCTGCCTCTATTCCCGCAACATCGCCAACCTGTTCTTCGCGGGGCGGAACATCAGTGTGACGCATGCCGCGCTCAGTTCCACCCGTGTCATGGCCACGTGCGCTATCCTCGGGCAGGCCGTCGGCACGGCGGCGGCCCTTGCCGCGCGCGAAGGGTTGCTGCCGCGAGACCTCGGGGAGAAGCGCATCGGCGATTTGCAGCAGGCGCTGATGAGCGATGACTGCTACCTTCCCTGGCGGAGAAGGAGCGTGCCCGATCTGACGAAATCCGCCCGACTGGCCGCATCCGCCGGCGATCCGGAATCGCTGCGTAACGGCATTGACCGGCCGGTCGGTGAGAAGGACAACGGCTGGGCGGGTGACGCGGGCGGCAGTTGGCTGCAGTACGAATTCGACGCGCCGACGGCGGTCAGCCGCCAGCGGTTTATCTTCGACAGCGACCTCAATCGCAACGGCCCCCAGGAAGCCTGCCGCCACAATATCCCCTGCCGACATCTCCTGCGGCCGGAGCCGCAGGCGGTTCCTCCGTCGCTGACGCGCGCGTTTCGAATCGAGGTGCGGGATTCGGACGGCACCTGGCGCACACTCACCCGTGTGCAGGAAAACCATCAGCGTCTTGTCCGTCTGGAGACCCGTCTACGCACAAAGGCCATTCGCTTTGTGCCCGAGGCGACCTGGGGTGCCGAGCGCCTCCATCTGTTTGCCTGGGATGTCGAGTAGCGGACCCTGGCGCAGGAACAGGAGTACAGCAGGAAGTCCTGAGAGATTTCAGCCGGAATTTTCCATTCGGCCGTCCTGCGCCGGAGCGCGTCGTCGGGCGGTATCATTCAGAATATTCTGAAACCATTGGCGGATGACCTTCCTCTCCGGAATATCCCGGAGCACCCAGGCGTCCGTGTGGTTCGGGAACGGCAGCGCCAGGAAAGTAAACTTGCCGCCGGAGAAAACTTCCTTGAGATAGTTTTGCGTCGCGCTGATATCGTTTTCGTGACTGATGAACTGTGGCCTGTTTCCCAATCGCTTGATTCGCCTGACTGCGGCTTCTCGATCACTTTCGGCATACTCCCAGCGATCCACGCCGTCATAATGACTGTGGCAGATGAAGCCCCGCCAGAGGGAGGCGATTTCATCATCATGGAGTCCGATGTAATTACAGGCGATTGCCCCGCGAGAGAAGCCCGCGAGGAGCACTTTGGATGAGTCCCCTCCGTTCTCCGAGCATATGCGTCGCACCGTGTTCTTGCAGTAATCAACGGTCGCCTCGACGTCGCCCCACCAAATTGTTGAATTCATTCTGTTCTTTGCATCAACGAAAGGCATGCATACCCAAATACCGCCTTTGCCTCCCGAGATGCCAAATCCAAGGTTACTCCCTTCCAGGGTTCCAGGGCACGTCCTGTACGCATTTCCTGCATATTCAACGATAACGGGATACTTCGTCCCCTCTTTCCAGTCGGTTGGCAAATAGAGAGTGTGATAGACATCGCTTCCAGCATATTCCCTGTTGACTTGCTTGACTCTCTTGCCGGGCGCCGGCGTGCCATCAGTGACTGGAGGCGTGATGAGGTCCTGGGGCACAGTCTCAAGGTCCAAAATCCGTCTTTGCCCCATGGCGGTTTTCTCCTGCTCATCGCGCCCGTCGCTACTCGACCTCGGTGAGCTTGAACTGTTTCGTCCCGTGGCCGAGTTTGGCCAGGAAGCCGATGACCGCGTGCGGGTCCTTGCCGTGAATCCGCTCGAACAGGTGGCCCTTCTTGCCGAGTTCGAGCTTTGCCGGCAATGTGCCGGGGATCAGGTCCCTGGTGCGGATCATGTCGAGCGAGGCGGTCTCGATCGCGACAATGTCGCGGCCGGCGAGGATGCCGATGTCCGGCACCAGCGCGTGCTGCGTCATCCCCCAACAGTCGCAGAAGATCGTGATGTCCATCAGCATGTTGATGAACACCACGTTCCCAGGCGCGAAGGTCTTGAGCACTTTCGAGGTCGTGATGGCCATGCCTTGCTGGAAGTCCTTGTACCGCCCGCCGACCATCTTCAGCGCCTTCTGCGGACAGATCAGGACGCAGTGCCGGCATAGCTTGCAGTGGTGGTAGAAGACGGAGAACTTCGACTCCCGGAACCGGATCGCGCGGTTGGGGCAATTCTCCATGCAGATATTGCAGAGCTTGCACTTCCTCCGGTCCCACTCCAGTCCTCCCTCGAGGCCGTGGATCTTGCCGCGGGTGCGGCCGGTGACGCAGCCCATGGAGAGGTTCTTCGAGGCCCCGCCGAATCCGCAGTCGCCGTGTCCCTTGACGTGAGAGAAATCAATCATCGCCTCCGCGTCAACGATCTCGCCGGCGAGCTCAACCTCGTTGAGCGAGAGGAAAGCCGGCTCGACGGCCTGCTTGTAGAAGTAACGGTCAGCCGTTCCGGTGACGGGGACGAGGTTGCAGCCGAGCGCCTCGGCAGTGTACCCGCGTTCGGCCGCGTGGAGCACCGCATCGGGGCTATCGGTGACGAAGACCTCCTTCGCGCCCGCCGCCTTGACCTTCTCGACGAGCTTGCGGACGAAGAAGGGATGGATCGTCGAGAACCCGGAAGCGCCTCCGAGGTGCATCTTGATCGCGGTGCGCTTGCCGGAGACCGCCCTGGCCAGGTCGAGCTGGTCGAGCAGCCGCGGCCACTTCGCGCCGATCGAGTCCTTCGGCTCGAGCGTCTTGGGTGTGAATCGCGCAAAAAGCAGGTTCGTCATGGCGTTCCTCACTTTACCTCTCCATAGGTCGCCCCAGGGCAGACAGAATCCGGAATCTGACGGATGGCCGCCTTTCACGTGACGGGCGGCCATGAAACGCAGATTCTGACTATCGGAATCCCGCTTGTCAAGTGAACTGTAGGAGGAGTTTCCCCAAAATTTCCGGGCAATGATGGGGCGGGGCTTGTGGTTATTGGTTTTTGTGAAATGAGGAAGTGGAAAGGGTGATCCTGAGGTAAGATAGGCCAGAATCGACCAAGATTTTGGGGAATCTCCCGGAGGATCACCCATGGGTGAAGATAGCAAACTGGGCGCGAAAATCAAGTCGCAGATCACGCGATTCGCCGGTCGGCTGACCGAGGGGATGGACAAGGTGAAGCGCCGGTTCGTCACGGAGATGCTGTACGGGATCCAGGCGCCGAAGGAGGGAACCGAGCAGGCCGAGTGGATCGCCGACATCTACCTGACGCGCTGGAAATGCGAAGAGGCGTACCGCTTCATCAAGCAGAGCTATCACCTCGAAGACATGCGCGTGCGCAGCTACATCGGCTTGCGCAACACCTGCGCCTTGGTGCACGCGATCTTCTACTTCGTCAGCGTCATGATCGGCGCGAAGGCGAAGCTCAATCTGATCTTCAAGAAGGTCTGCGAGAAGGCGAAACGCTTCTACGAAATCACCCCCTTCTTCCAGTGCGCCATCGCCGACGGCATCCACCGGCTACTCTTCGCCTCGCGCACCGGCCCGCACGAGCCGCCGACGCGTCCGCCAACCGGACAACTCGCCTTCCCTTTCCTCAACCCGCTCCTCTGAGAGTCCATGGGGAAACTCCTCCTCCGAAATGAACCTTGACAACGGCCGCTCGGCGGCTACAATGTGCCGTTTGGAGACGGCCGTCCTAAGAGGGGCGGCGATATGGCAAATTCCGGATTCGAGGGAATTCCCATGTCCGAAGGCTCTCATCTGAAGACCACCAACGACCGCTATTTCACCTATCAGGGAAAGCCTGTCTATGTCCTGGGGAGCGGAATGGAGGGCGTGGGAAGAGAGCAAGCTTATGACTTGGCGGGCTGGAAGAAGTACATCGAGCTGTTGGCCGCGCATCAATTCGGCAAGGCGAAGTTCCGAATCCGTTTTTTCCCCTGGGGTTTCTGCTGGAACCAAACTGCAATAAGAGCCGTTGAGTGCCCGTGGGAAATAAGGGAGGCCGCCAGACATACGTATAACCTCCATAATTTCAGCACGGAATACTGGGCCATGGTCAAGCGCATCGCGGCGTATGCGGAGCGCAAAGGTGTATTACTTGAATACGTGCTGTTCGACGCATGCAGCATCTCGGAATATTGCAAGGTGTGGGTCAATCATCCGTGGAATGCAAATCACGGCAATGGTGGAATGATCGTGAATGGCGTTACCGGAATCGACGATTTCTATGCCTTTCACGATTGCGGTGATTTCAATCTGTTCGCACAGGAATGGAAAGACGACTGGACGTGGCAGAAGAAGAACCAGTATCATCAGCAACGGTACGTGAAAAAGGCGGTGGACGAACTGGCCGGACGCAGGAACGTGCATTGGGACATCTGCAACGAGATATCGGGACGGAATTACCCCAAAGTGCCGCCGGACAAGCCTGTCGCGGATTATCTGAAGCACTGGATCGGCTTCCTTCAGAGACATGATCCCAACCATAACCTGATCGGCAGCTCCACTTACTGGGCGGCCAACCAAGAGATCGGGTCGTACTGGGGCATGGACATGATCCTGCCGCATCTTGAGGCGCACAGACATGACGCGAATGATTTCGTTCACGATTCCACGAAGGCTTTATGGGACATCGGCAAGCCCGTTATTTTCGACGAATACGTTGGCGGTTACGATCAGGATACAGACCATACGACCTGGATGGTGGAGCGTTGGGACTTCTGGCACGCCTTTGTTTCCGAAGGCCACATGACCGGGCGATGCTGGGGGCGTTTCAAAGAACGGCCTTTTCACAACTGGATGCTGCATTTCTGCCGGTTCATTGAAGGAACCGATTTTGTTAGTATGCGCTCACACGATGAACTTGTTCTGGGCCTTCCTTCAGGGCTTTTTCAACACACCCTTGCTTCTCCGGGCAGGGAATACATCATCTACTTCACAACGCCGGTTGATAGACCGAGATTTGGAGGCGGGTTCGTTCAAATGGAACTGGAGTCCGGGCTTTTTACCTTGAGATTTTACAATCCGCGCAAGGGCGAATACTATGGTAGGATCTCATTGGAGCAACCCGAAAAAGGGAAGCGAAAAATAAAGGTTCCGGCATTTGCGGAAGATTGCGTACTGCATATGGTTGCCACTAAAGGACATGATAGGTGGAGAATCAACGATGCAATGTGATGATGAACCGCCGAGATCCCGTTTGGAACACCAAGGCGCCCGACCGCCTGATTTGCCTCGCCGGACGGGGCAACATGTTCGACAGCATTAAGTTGGCGACCGAAGACATGGTCGCGCTCCTCGTGCGGCTGCACGGAGTGTCGGAAGCGGACGCATATGTCTTCTGCACGACAGTCGAGTCCGTGCGCATTAGCGCGTGCGTGTCCAATGCACAGCACATGGAAGGGCGCGCCCAGGTCGGATTGAGTGTGCCCACGAACGCAGGTTGCGCGGCACAGACGGGATGGGATGCCTCCTGGACGCGCAATGTTTTGTTGTGAGATCGCCGTTGGGTAATCGCATCTGATCAGCTCCCTATGACTACGATTCGGAGCGTGCATGTGGTCTTCGGCAAGCCGGTCGCCCCAGGAGGGGCGGCCAAGTGGCAAAGCCCGAGTCAAATGGAAAATCCCATGCGAAACATGCTCGCGAGTGACAGCCGGCAACAGAGACTGCTGTTGAAAGGCTGGGCGGCGCGGGTGATGATGGCCTGCGTCGCCACGCTCGCGACGGTTTCAGCGGTCGGCGCAGAAACAAAACAAGCGACCGAACAGGAGAAGAAGATGACCGTCGGCGTATACTATTACGACGGGTGGGCGGGCCGCAACCAATTCGCCGACGATCCCAAGGAACCTTGGGCTCGAAACGCTCCGACTCAGCTGACGCGAAGGATGGTCGAGGAGTTCCCCGAGCGGGAGCCCGTCTGGGGTTGGCGGGACGATTCGGTGGAAATCATGGAGCGGCAAATTGGTCTCGCCGCGGATCACGGCCTTTCCTTTTTCGCGTTCTGCTGGTACTGGCGCGATAACGGCGGCGCGGTCAATGAACGAGCGATCAAGGCCGCCCCCGAGAATACGTCGCTGGAACTGTTCCTGAAGGCGAAGAATAACCAACGTCTCAAGTTCTGCCTGATGGTAGCCAATCACGAGGGGTTCGAGATCAAGGGGACAGAGCATTGGAAGCAGGCCGCCGACTACTGGATGCGTTATCTGAAGCACCCGCAGTGCGTCACGGTCGGAGGGAAGCCGCTGCTGATCATTTACAATACCGGCGGCGGAGATAAGGACGGCCTCGCGTACCTGCAGGACTCGGCGCAAAAAGCGGGACTGTCGGGCGTGGCGGTCGCCGGTTGCGGTAGCGGGGCGCTGGAGACCTGTTACACGCTGAGGACGCATTACAACTACAGTCCAGGGTGGACGGCCGGATCGGAGCCGCACAAATATGCGGAACTCGTGGCCGCGACCCAGGCGGTGTGGGGCGGCAGCCGCGAGCAACCGTACATGCCGCTAATCGTTGCCGGCGGGGATAAGCGACCGTGGGAGGGTCCGACGGGCCTTAACCAAGCGGCCGGATGGTACTACCCGGACCGAGCGCCGGAGCAGTTCGCGCGGTTCCTGCGGGATGCGGTGTCATGGATGGACAAACACCCCCATCAGACGACCGCCGAACGCATCGTCCTGATCTACGCGTGGAACGAATTCGGCGAAGGCGGGTATATCGCCCCGACGAGGGGTGACCCGGACGGCGAGTACTTGCAGGCGCTTCGGTCGGTAGTGCTGCCGGCGTGTCGGCCCGCTCAACCAGGCGCCACAAAGGAAGAGCCGATGGAACTGATTGAAGCGCGAAAGATATGGGATCAGGCGCCGCACAATGCATTCACCGATCTGGTTCGCTTTCAGAATCGTTGGTTCTGCGTGTTTCGCGAGGGGAAAGCCCACAGCGCCCCGGACGGGGCGCTGCGAGTTATCACGTCGCCGGACGGCAGAAACTGGGAATCGGCGGCTCTGATCACTTCGCCGAACTCCGACCTGCGCGACCCGAAGATCAACATCTCGCCGGACGGCCGGCTGATGCTCTGCGCGGCCGAGGCGCTGCACAACACATCGAAGCATACGCACCAATCGCTGGCCTGGTTCTCGAAGGACGGGCGCACCTGGAGCGATAGACACGAGATCGGCGAGCCGGACATCTGGCTCTGGCGAGTCACGTGGCACAAGGGGAAGGCGTACGGCGTCGGATACGGCTGCGGCAAGGATCATTTCGTCCGGCTCTACACCAGTGGCGACGGGAAGAAATTCGATGCACTCGTGGATCGCCTGTTTGACGCCGGCAACCCCAGCGAAGCGTCGCTGGTATTCGACGGTGACACAGCTTGTTGCTTGTTGCGGCGCGACGGCGCCAGCGCATTGTCTGGCGTTTCTCAGCCGCCGTACACGCAGTGGATTTGGGCTGACCTGGGTGTGTGCATCGGTGGTCCGCAGATGCTCCGCCTGCCCGACGGTCGTTTCGTGGCCGCGGTGCGTCTCTATGACGGCGGCGAACGCACGTCGCTCTGTTGGATCAATCCGCAGACCGGCAAGCTCAAGGAATCGCTCAAGCTGCCTTCCGGCGGCGACACGAGCTATCCTGGTCTCGTCCTGCACGACGGGCTGCTGTGGGTCAGCTACTACTCCTCCCACGAAGGAAAGGCGGCCGTCTATCTGGCCAAGGTCAAGGTTGACCAGTAGAACGGCATCCCGACAAAGCCGATGAGGCTCTCTGCGCCGGGGTCAATAATCCAGCAGCTTGTCCTGGAGTTCCTTCCAGCCCAGCGCGGTAACCTGGAACTCCGCGGCCCCGGCCGGAATCGCCTGGCCGTTGGCCGACTTGATGGCCAGTCCTTCGGCGGCGCAACGCACCGGGCCGGCCTTCTGGTTGAGCGGCGCGCTCAGCCACAGTTTGCCGGCGGCCGCGTCGGCCAGGGCGCTGGACGATGCGTCGAAATGCAGCGTCGCGTCGCCGGCTGCCAGACTCGTCCCGGCGACGATCATCGCTTTCACCGCCTTGCCGTCCTTCAATGTGACCACCGCCGCCTCGGCGTCGCTCTTGATCCCGCCCTCGGCGTCCGGCGTCGGGCCGACGGCCACCAGGTCAACCACGTCGCCGCGTTTGATCTTCAGCACGAACCCGGCGGGGGTCTCCCGGCAGTCCACGACCTCGGCCGGCGCGGCTGATTGCGGCGCCATGACCGCTACCAGGCGCAGGCGGTCGCCGCGGTACGAAGCCGTCAGGACGCTCGCCCCGCCGCCCCGCCGGCCCTGCGTCCCCGCCGCCACGTTGGCCTTCAACTCTGCGGGAGCGGCCGCCAGGGACAGGCGAACCTTATCCTCGCCCTGGGCGATCAGCCACGAAAGCTTGCCGGCCTCGGTCCACCGGCCGGCGCCGTGGTAGAGCCAGTCAATGGCCGCCGGTTTGTGGGCCTTGACGTCGTCGGCCACCACCAGATAGGCGTTATCAACATAGATGAAGGTGCGGGTGAATTTCGAGAGGTCCGGATAGTACCCGCCGGCCTCGCCGCGAACCAGGCCGAAGCCGGGAGCGCCGAAGCATTGCTCGATGCGAGCCCGCTGTTCCATCTTCTCGATCGGCTGCGTGTAACCTTCCCCTTCGCCGTCCTGCCCCTTGCCATTGACCAGGATCGTATTGAATCCGCGCGTCTGCTTGCCGCCGGTATTGGTGGCGAAGACGTGCCCGCGCCAGGCGAAGAGGAAGTCGTTGGCGTCCGGGTAATCGTGGGCCACGTTGACGTAGTGCGGCGGCTGGAATGAGTCGGCGTACTGGTCCAACTTGTGCCCGCCGTAGGGGCCGCATTTGAAAAAGGTCGCCAGGGCGTTCGGGTCGGTCCAGCTCTGGCGGAAGGCGGCGATCTCCAGGTCCGGGAAATAGTGCCAGGTCGGAAGGAGCGCGAGATTGCCCGGCTTGAGCGACGGATCGTACCAGAGCAGGGTCCAGCCGTGGTAAATGTAGCTCTCGGGGGAGAGCCGGAAGTTCCGCAGGTGCAGGGCTTGGGCCATGGGGTCGCGCCATTCCGCGGCCAGTTTGAAATTGTAGTGGCTGAAGTAGTAGGTGCCCCAGTCGCCGTCGCCGAAGTTCCACATGTGCTGGCCGTCGGGCGTTATCATGTGGGCCCTGAAGTACGGGGCCTCGTGGAAGCCCGGGTGCCGGCGAATGGCGTCCATGCCGAGGCAGCGGTCCATGGCCGCGAAGGCCGGCACGAGGAACTGCATCCCAAAGGCCTGGTAGCCGACGCCCTCGTGGTTGGAGCCGTCCTCGGGCAGCCACTTCTCGATGAACTGGGCTTGCTTGATGGCGTCGTCGAGGTAGCCGTCAATGCCCGGCTCTTCGCCGTAGATGGCCAGGCAGGCGAGCATGTAGCCGCACAGCCGGTGCCAGCGGTGGTTGTTCTGCGCATCCTGCTGCCAGTAGCGGACCGAGGCGTTGGGGATTTTCTTGAACTCGTTGAACCCATAGTTGTACATCCGGTCCGCGGCGAGCCAGAGCCGCTGGCGGACGATCTGCCGCTGCGCGTCGGTCAGCAGGTCATAGGTGGTATCATAGATCAGCGCCACGGTGGCCATCAGATGGCCGGTGCCCATACCGTAATCCGTTTCGTCGCTGACTTCCCAGTGCTTGCTTTTGCAGATGGCCATCATCAGGTCAATGGCGTTGTGGGCATAGGTCCGGTCGCCGGTCCTGGCGTAGAGCAGGAGCGTGGTCGTGCCGTGCCACCAACCGATCGACTGCCACCCGTCGCCCTGGTTCCACGGCTCGCCGGCGGTCGCGACGGGTCCGGCGCACGCCTTGAAATAGTCCGCACCAGCGTCCCAGATGAATTTCTCGTCGGCCTTGCCGGCCTTCCACCAGCGGGCCATGTCCTCCTTGCTGAAGAGCAGCCGGGGATGGACGTTCAGCAGGTCGTGCTTGAAGGGGATGTTGAAAGTGCCCGGCAGCGCCGCCGGTTCGTCGGCCGCCGCGGCCACAGCCGCCAGGCCCGACAGTACGGTCACAGCCACGGCCACGCCAAGAATGATGCGCTTCATAAAGGCCTCCTTCTTAAAGGATGTGTACGAAACCCGGATTCCTTGGGCGGCGCTTGCTTCAGTTGGCGCCTGCCGCCGGCCCCGCGCTGCTTTGCTCCTTTTGGTCCTTTTGATCTGCCAACGTCACCAGCTTGTCGAGGAGTTCGGTTGACTTCTGGACAATCTCCAGCCCCCGCTTCCCTTCTGCGATTCTGCCGTTGGGCTCGTAGCCGCCCTGCTCATATCCTTGATACGGGGGGATGTAGCCTCCGAAGCCCGCGCCGCCGCCCATGCCGCCGCCGCTTGGGCCGTAGCCCACCAGAAGCATATGCTCCAGCGGGCTCTGCTGATGCATCATGTCGCCAAAGGTGTTGAACATCTCGCCTGGAATGACCACCAGGGCGATGTTGTCGAAGGCCAGGGCATTGACTCTGGGTATCTGCTTGTCGTTGGAGGCAACCGTGTCGGACTCGCGCCTGAACTCCTCGGGCCGCCGGTAGCCGTCCGTGGGAATCGCCGAGATCACGGCGTCGGCGAAGCGCTTGCTGAGAATCGTCATTGTATCCTTGTAATACTGGATCGTCTCTTCACTACCGAGTTCCTTGAGCGGAACGGGCAAGGGGCTCTTCACAGTCAGGTCCCCTGCCGTGCTGTTGGCGTAAACGGCTGTCGCGCCCGGCAATCGTGATTCGATCTCCAGCCTGGCCCGCCCGGCAAACTCGCTGTTGAAATACGGTATGCCGACCAGGTGAATATGCGAGGCGTAGCTGGTGAGAACGGCAAAAGGTTCCTTCCGGCCCGGTTCCCGTATGCTGAGGACGTCAATTCTTCTGCTGTCCGGTCCCGAGCCGTAGAAGTTCTCGCCGGGAACCGCCATGGCTCCAGCGCCCCAGCAGGGCATACATCCGCCGTTGGAAAAGAGCATTCGCCGGCTTACCCCCACGGGTTCCTTGAGCTGCACGGCGGCCGCAGCCATCTCCGCCGGCCGCAGGTTCCTGTAGGCGGCCAGGCAGGCTTCGACATAGCCGTCCGTGACTTTCTTCCTCGCTTCGGCTACGGCCTTTTTCCCCGCTTCCCCCGAGTTGTCGGCCGCGATCGGCATGGACGAGTGGTTGTGCGTGCTGGCTATGAGAACGTTCAACGGATCGCAGCCAATCTGTTTAGCCACCGCTTCGCTGACGGCGATTTGCACGTCGCGACCTGTAAAGATCTGGTCGCCTATGACCAGAAAGGCGACCTTGCCCCCGGCCTGGAAAGCTAAAGCTCGGGCGGACAGGTCGTAGAGCACCCCGCGCGTGGGCTGGCTATGAACTATGCCGCCGGGCGTCAGCAGGGCGGGCTCGGGCGGCGCGATATCGCAGCCGGCCACTCCGACTTTCAAGGCCTGGTCCTCGTGCACCGCGCGCCTGGCCGCCCCCCGGCGCGCCGCAAAATACTTTGCGGCATACAATCGCACGCGCGGGTTCTCGTCCTGCCGGCAACCTGCCACGGCCGTGTCTACAGTATCCCCGCAGTTCAACCGGTCCAGCGCCTCTATCGCGGAAAGCTTGACGAAGGGGTCCGCCTGCTGGAGTTGCCGCATCAGCAGCGCCACATAGGCGCGCTGATGCAATAAACCCAGCGCTTCCACGCCCGCGGCACGGTCGAGGCTTTCTCCTGCCGACTCCGCCGCCTTCACAATGGTGTCCAGGTGCTTGTCGTCACCGGCCAGAGCCAGGGCCAGGGACGCCTTGACCCGGACAAACTCAGTCGGGTCTTTCTCGGCCAGTTCCGCGACGGCGGCCATGTGCTCGGGGGTGGGCGAGGCTTTCAAGAGGCTTACGGCCGCGCCGGCGCGGACGTAGCGGCTGTGGAACTTGAGGAGCTCCGCCAGCTTGCCGAGCGACTGCTCCGTGTTCAGCAGTCCCAGCGACCGGACAACGACCACGATCTGGCCGGGGTCCTTCTTTCCCTGGGGGAAAATCCTCTCAAACGTCATTTCCTGTTTCAACTTCCGCGCGGATTCAAGGCTGTCCGGCAAGTCCAGCACCGTCGGAGCGAACCAGGTATAGAGCGCCCATTGGGCGGCGTCTTCCGGAGAGCGATCCTTCGCCTTCGCGGCGATGACCTCCTGCAAAAACGATGCGCCACTCTCATCTCCCAGGGAAAGCAGGGCGAGCGCCGCCGCCTCCCTGACCGACTGGTAATCGTACCAGGGGGTGTCGTTGGGAACATGGGGGTCGCTGATCAACTGCCGGATGCGCGGACAGACTGCCGGATCGCCGATCTGCGCCAGGGCGGTCAGGCCGGCTGTTTTGGCATTATGCCGGTCCGTGCACACATAGTCCGCCAGGGGACCGACCGCCTCGCGCGAACGCAGTTCTCCAAGCAGCCGCGCCGCGTCGGCCTGGACGACCGGGTCGTCGGCCTGCAGGCCGGCGATCAGAACCGCCAGCGGTTCGGCCGCCGCGGGGCCGGCCTCGGGCTGCCTGACCGCCTGCGTCGCGGGGTGGGAGCAGGACAGCGACGCAATCAGCAGCGCCAGCGCTGCAAACAAAACCTTCGCGGCAAGCGCATCAAAACCGCACTGCGATGCGGCACGCGCCTTTACTTTTTGATAGTCTCTCGTTTCCATGATTTGGTGGGCCTTTCCCGGGCTTTAAAACCGGAAGCTGAAAAGGTCCGCAAAGGCTGTCACCTGCCCGGTTTCGACAAGGATCGCGTTTTCGGGACAGGCGCCGGATGAGTTCTGGCACAACGCGGCCGGTATTATGCCACGCCATTTTCGCGCTGGCAAGTCCGCTTCAACCCCTCGCCGCAGATTATCCTTCTCATGACCGGGCCACCGGCGAAAACATCCTTGACGCGGGCAACCTCAGTCGTCAGAATACGGCCTGCACTGCCTGACCGTCGCGCCGAGGGGGCATATCGCGAATCCCGGGTCACATGTATCGAAACCTTTCAGGAAGCTTACGATGAAAAGACGGTTCGTTCAGAGCAAAGCGGATATCTCGCTGAGCGTTCTGGGCAAGGGGCAGATTCAGACCGTTCATGCCGCCTCGACGGACATCCTGGCGCGGACGGGGGTGGCGGTGCATGATGCGACAGCGCTGGCCTTGCTGAAAAAGGCGGGCGCCTCCGTCGCGGGCGAGCGGGTCCGCATGAAGCTCGGCCTCGTCGAACGCGCGCTCGACACGGCGCCGAAGAGCGTCCGGATTTACGACCGGGCCGGCGAACCGGCCATGCGCCTTGAAGGATGGGAGTCTTACTTCGGAACCGGTTCGGACTGTCCGAGCGCCATGGACCCGAAGACCGGCCAGCATCGGGCCAGCACGAAGGCGGACGTGGGGCGCCTCGCGCGGCTCTGCGACAAGCTCGAACACATTGACTTCTGCATGTCCATGGGGATCGCCTCGGACGCAAGCCGCGTCACGAGCTTCGTCCATCAGTTCGACGCGATGGTCCGCAATACCTCCAAGCCCATCGTCTTTACCGCCCACGATGCGGACGACATGCGCGACATCCTGAGGCTGGCGGAGATCGCGGTGGACGGCGGACCCAAGGAACTCGAGGAACGACCGCGATATATCCACTACAATGAACCGGTCAGCCCCTTGCACCATACCCCGCAGGGAACGGCGAAACTGCTCTTCTGCGCCGCGCACAGGGTTCCGATGATCTACATCGCCAGTCCGATGATGGGCGCTTCCGCCCCCGTCACCATGGCCGGCTGCATCGCCCTCGCAAACGCCGAAGCGCTTTCCGGCCTGGTGATCCACCAGTTGAGAAATCCGGGCGCGCCGTTCATCTTCGGCGCCGATGCCACGCTCTTTGACATGCGGACGATGATCTTCGCCTATGGCGCGCCGGAACTCCAGATGATGGACATCGCCTTCGCCGACCTCGCTCACCACTATCAGCTGCCCTTCTTCTGCATCGCGGGCGCAACGGATTCCAAAGTGCTCGATGCCCAGGCGGGGACGGAGATGGCCGTTTCCCTGCTGGTCAGCGCCTTGAACGGCTGCAACCTGATTCACGACGTCGGATACCTGGAGAGCGGATTGTGCTGCTCGCTCGAGAGCATTGTCCTGGCGGACGAGATCATCGGCATGGTCAAACGCTACCGGGCGGGGTTTGAGATCAGCGCCGAGACGCTCGCGCTGGACGTCATTGACGCGATCGGGCCGCAGGGCAACTATCTGAGCCACGAACATACGCTGGAGTATTTCCGCCGCGAGGCCTGGTATCCGCAACTCTTCGACCGGCGGCGATATGAGGCCTGGTTGGAGGCCGGCGGCAAGCCGGTTGACGCCGCGTTGCGCCGCAGAGCTCTTGAAGTGTTGTCCACGGCCAGGCCTCAGTCGTTTTCTCGAGGTCAAACCCGGGCGATGGAGCGAGTGCTGTCCCGGGGCGGAGATCGCGACTCCGGAAAGGATTAAGCCGCCGGACATCTGCGAAATCCCGGATCAGCAGCATGGCTGACCAGCGGCGTTTCGAAACCCAGTGTTCATGGAAGGCTTTTGGAACAGTGATTTGGACGACGTTTTTTGTGGTATAATGTTCATGACGGTTTTGAAAAGCAATATCCCTTCCGAAATCCGAGGCGGCAATGCCGACCGTTGTTGAGAACGTGCAGAAAGAGGGTTATGACCTGCTGGTTCAGGTCGAGATTTTCCTGTACGTGCATTCGGCCATCGAGTCTTCCCCTTCCAACGACCGCACCCGTGCTCCTGCTGGGACAGGGTCATTTTGCAAATGGGTCAATCTTCAAGAGGTGGGATTGCAGGAACAGGCAAGGTTGCTTCAAAAGTGCGACGTCTTCTTCTCCGTGCTGAAGACGCTGCTCTCGGGCCGAAGCGCGAGTTGCCGCAAAGAGCTGGAGACGGCGAACGCAGAATTGCGTGAACTCATCGCGCAAGAGACACGGTGCCGGTATGAGAGCATTGATTACGCCGTGCGGGCGGCCAAGAAGGCGATGCAGACGGCATTGGATTCCCTGTCGCAACTCTACGACGGGAAGGGCGGCGAAACGTGCTGCGTTCCCGACGCAAGCGCCTTGCTTTACAACCCGCAACTCGATGCGTGGCAATTCGCCGGCGTTCCAACGTTCACGGTTGTTCTGACCCCCATAGTCCTTTCTGAACTCGATGACCTCAAAGTGACCGGAAATGACGAGGTTCGGCCGAAAGCCGAAAAGCTGGTGCGGCAAATAAAGGAGTATGCCCGCGAAGGCGACCTGAGCGAAGGCGTAACTCTCGCCGAAGGCAGGCACGTGGTGCGTTCGGTGGCGGTAGAACCGGACATGGTTCATACGCTCTCGTGGCTTGACGCCGGTCGTAAGGACGATAGGTTCATTGCGTCCTTTCTCGAAGTGATGCGGCATCATGCCTGCTGCGAAGTGGTTCTGGTGAGCCGAGACGTCAACGTCCGCGACAAAGCGAACTTGGCCTCGCTTCCGGTCATCGCCCCGCCAGACCCTCCTGCCCAGCGGGATAGTTGAGGCCCTCGCGCAGGCGATGTCCGGCCCGAGCCGACGTATCCGCCGTTCAACGAGCAAAGTCCTGTGCCACTGAGGCGGAGGGCGTTTCGGGAAGGCTGGGCGGGGCTATTGACCGTCACGCCCTAAGTACTGCATTTCATAAGTCCGAGTGGACTTATGAAATGCAGTACTCCACAGGGGCTTCGCCCCTATGGCGCTCCAAGACGCTCGTCGCAAGCTCGGCGCTGCGCCCGCTCGCGCCTGCAACTGTCGCGTCTTTACGCTGTGACCCCTTGGAGGGCCTTCCGCGGCCCTCCAAACCTCCCGCGCCGTACAGCGTTTCAGAAGTCCATACGGACTTCTGAAACGCTGTACTAAGTCATGTTCTTGTGGTTTCCGGAGCTGCGGGGGCCGCGTCCGGCGTTTCGGTGCGCGAGGGAACGACCCCGCGTTCCCACTCTCCCATGCTGAATACCCGCCACGCCAGGACAGCGGCGATCACGTTGGCGCCGGCCAGCCCGAAGTAGATGCCGAAGCTTCCCCAGCCTGCCACGAAGCCGAGGAGCAGCGCCATGGGTACGCGCAGTACCCACTGCCGCAGGAGCGAAATCACCATGATCGGCCTCGTATGCCCGGAACCGTAAAATGCGGACATGAGCACCATCAGCACGTTGAAGAAGTAGTTCGACGCAGGCACGATGAGGAAGAAACGCCCCGCCTCGGCAATCACGCGCGCATCCCTTATGAACGCTCGGGCGACGATGTGGCCCTCCGCCATGATCAGCACATAGGGCGCCAGCATGCCGAAAGCGAACAACGTGACGCTCGTCCGCACCGCGCGCCGCGCCACCTCCGGCTTTCCCGCTCCGAGCGCCTGGCCCACCACCGGGGCGGTGGACATCGCGAGGGCCGAGGCCGGGATTCCGAAGATCTCGGTGATGCGCGAGCCGATCGTGTAGGCCCCCATGACCGTGGTGCCCAGCGAGTTGATCATGCCTTGCAGCACTAGGAACCCGAGCGAGTTGCTGCTCATGCTCACGCCGGCGGGCAGGCCGATGCGGAAGATCTGCCGGATGATCTGCTTGTTCGGGCGAAAGTCCGCCCAGGTGAGACGCAACCCCGACCGCCCGCGGCGCAGCAGGACCACGCAGGATACAGCCGTCAACACTTCCGCAAAGGCGCCGACGGTCGCCGCGCCGCGAATGCCCATGGCGGGCACCGGCCCCCATCCGAAAATGAGCAGCGGGGACAGGCCGAAGTTCAGGAGGTTCGTGCAAACGCCCACCATCACCATGGTCAGCGTGTCGCCGAGCGCGCGCAAAGCGGAGCCGTACCCGATGTTGAAGGCAATGAAGGGCATCCCGATCAGAAGAATTCGAAGGAAGGCAAGGGCCTGCGGCTTGACCTCGGCCGGGGTCTGCAAGAGACTGAGCATTTGCGGCGCGAAGATGAACATCAGCGCGGCCATGACCGTCGTCACGAGGGTGAGAAGGAGCAGCGTCTGCCCCGCAGCCTGATCCGCCTGGCGAGGGCGTTTCGCCCCCGTGTGCTGCGCGACCAGCGCGGTACCCCCGCTGCCGAACCCCATTCCAAAGGCGACCACAATGAAGGTCAAAGCGGCCGTCGGACCGACCGCCGCCAGCGCCTCTCTGGCCCCAACCCGCATCTTGCCCAGCCAGAAAGCGTCCACTAGGCTGTACAGGCTGTTCAGGGCCATGCCGGCCAGGATGGGCAAGGCCATCCTGATCAGCGTTCGCGGCAGCGACCCTTGCGTCAGATCGCGCCTCTGTCGGTCTATGGGTATCGCCGCTGGCACGCCGTTAGTTTACTCGTTACCCATCCCTTGACGCAAAGCACGTAGTGGTTATACTGTCAGCCGCAGGAAGATGGATGGTCAGCACGGGTCTTTGGCAATTCTTTTCACAGAAAGGGCAACACGTGGCGAAGTTGGCGAAGGTGTCCGTAGAAGACCTCAAGAAGGAAATCAGTCGCAGGCAGCGAAAACTGCCGATGCTCATCGCTGCACGGGACGCACTCAACCGCCAGATTGCCGGGTTGGAAGGTCTGGGCGACGTGAAGCCGACAGTGAAGCGTCGCAAGAAGGCGGGCGGGAGGAAAGCAGCGCGAAGGGCCGTGAGACCGGCGAGAGCGGGCAGCCTGAGCAGCGCATTGGCGGCAGCCCTCAAGGCCAAGCGCAAGCTGACCATTGCCGAAGCCGCTGACGCCGTCCTTGCGGCCGGCTACAAGAGCAAATCCAAAGATTTCCGGAACCTTGTCAGCATGACGCTCTCGAAAGACAAGCGGTTCAAGCGTGTTCGCAGAGGCGTGTATGCGTTGAAGGGCTGAGTACCTCAGGAGAGAGACCGGCAAAGTGTATGAACTCTATCTCGCACATGAGCCGCCCAAAAGCCGTTCTTACCGATTGGCATCGTGATTATGCTTGGCAAAGGGGAAGAGAACCGGATGCGGACCGACTTGGAACGTTTCGTAGACTGCATGGAGTACCGCTCTTCCGACCGGCGGCCGAACCACGAGCTGGGCGTGTGGCCGCAGACCCGGCAACGGTGGGATGCGGAAGCGCCCGGCACGGTCGGCGAGTTCACCTGGAACTGGTTCTACGACGAGCCCGCGCTCGGGCTCGATCGGCGCGACTACATCCGCGTGAACTACGGGTTCATCCCGCCTTTCCGCCGCGAAGTCCTGGAGGACACGCAGGACTACGAAGTCATCCGAAACGACAAAGGCGTCGTGACGAAGGCCCTGAAGGCCGGCACGGTCGGCGGCGTGCGCATGTCCATGGACCAATACCTCTCCTTCCCCGTCGCCCGACCGGAGGATTTCGCAGCGGTGAAGGCGCGCCTGGTCGCCGGCATCCCCGAGCGCTATCCCCCGGACCTGGCCCGGAAGCTCGCCGCCTGGCGCCGGCGGGAATGCCCGCTCGTGCTCGGAGAGAACTGCGCCGCCAACGGCTTCTACTGGCGCGCCCGCGAGTTCCTCGGCACCGAGGCGCTCTCTTATGCCTGGTACGACTACCCCGATCTCATGCACGAGATGATGGCCTTCTACGCCGACTTCATCATCGAGACCAGCCGGCCCGCGCTTGAGAAGATCGCCCCCGACTACTTCGTCTTCAATGAAGACCTGGCGATGAAGAACGGCCCTCTCCTGAGCCCGGAGACGTTCCGAACGTTCATCTTCCCGCACCTCAAGCGGGTGGTCGCCTTCCTGCGCCGCCACGGCGTCCGGTACATTGCCGTTGATTCCGACGGCGACCCCACGGCCATAGTGGCTCTGTGGATGGACGCCGGCGTGGACACCCTCTGGCCGATCGAGCGGGCGTCGGAGATCAGCCCGATGGGCCTGCGGAAGCGCTTCGGCAAGGGGCTGCGACTCTGGGGCGGCGTGGATAAGCGCGTCCTGGCGCAAGGCCCGGGAGCGATCCGCGCGCACCTGCGCGAGTTCATTCCGCTTATCGAAGAAGGCGGGTTCATCCCGACGATAGATCACACCGTGCCGCCGGATGTCTCCTGGGAGAACTTCCGGCACTATATGGATTTGAAACGGCGGCTGCTTTCGGGAGAATTCAGAGCGCTGGAATAGGACGGGGAAGGCGGACAACTGCAGGCAACCGTTTCACGTAGCTGTCTGCATCCCAAGCAAGCGCTTTCGGATGGGACTACTTGGGGCTGAAGGTCTCGTCCGAACAATGTATGCTCTTTTTGGCCCCGACTGCGTTGACACTTTGACCGGGAAGGGGTATGCTGCTTTAGACCATCATGATGTCGGGGCGTAGCGCAGTTTGGCTAGCGCGCCAGACTGGGGGTCTGGAGGTCGCCGGTTCAAGTCCGGCCGCCCCGACCATATTTACTGCCCTTCGGCTGAAAGGCTGAAGGGCAGCTTCGCTTGGAGGGGCCAATGCCAGTTTGGGTCTACGCGCTGCGGAGCGACACGACCGGCCGGC
>Ga0181533_1002144_pt1 | contig 23797 bp, 28 predicted proteins | sample PEATcosm2014_Bin_45_FD_119772 | JGI IMG/M metagenome (GOLD analysis project Ga0181533, IMG submission 119772) | Peatland microbial communities from MTU Mesocosm Facility, Houghton, MI, USA - PEATcosm2014_Bin11_60_metaG | ecosystem: Environmental > Terrestrial > Soil > Wetlands > Peat | place...
CCCGTGATCAATGTCATCCGACCCATGCCGTGCAGCTAGCCTCGCTCGTAAGGACGATCTAGCTGTGCAGCATCGCGATCCCCGCCCTCACGACAAGGCGGCCGCAACCGGAGGGATACTCTAGTAGAGCGGCTCGGCGTCGAGCGCTCTTGAGGCATCGACAGTTCGGAAGCTTCGACGACGGAATAGGCGATGACAGCAACCAGAGAGTTCTTGCGCCCAATTGTTTGGAGAACCAGAGAGTTGCCTCCCGCATTCGTGTCACTGATGTTCGCTTTGCAGCGGCGCGCAATAAAATGTCTAGTCTGCAAAGGTGTGCGAAGCGGACAATGAGGTTGCAATCAGCCAACTTCGGCTTCGGTTAGGAGGCGACCAAGAGCGCCTCGGCTGAAGGAAAGCCGCAGCTTGCGAGCGGCTGAGATGGAAGCTCGGCGAGGGTCATCTGGAGAGGTATCTCTGCAATGTGCTGGGGGCGCGGCTCGACCGACGCGCGAACCCGTCCCCGAATATGCGCGAACTCGTCTCCGAATCACGCTCACCCGTTCCGCCGTGAAAATCCATTTGGCGGATAGAGACTCACGCCCGTAACGCGGCGCCCACCGCGAAGAATTTTCGCCTGAGACCGCGTTACCCGGCCATTCGCCCGCGCAAGCGCCGGAAATGTCGGGGGTTTTACGACGCCCTCAAAACACGAGGCCCGTGCGAGGGTGGGGGGGCGTCTCCAATACTGACCGAGATTATCGCATATACATCAACGTGTTGGTTGCTGCGACAATTTGCGGCGTGCCCCCAGAATTGGCCCATCCCGCCAAATAGGGAACCACAAATCGCGTCATACATGGGCGAGCTTCACCGGAACGATCTCTTTGATCGTCGTTCGCGGTTCGGTGTCCGACGCCGGAATCGGACGCCTTTCATCGCGATACACCTCCAGACATAGCTCCAACGGTTCTCGCGTCATCGCGCGGGCTTCTTCCAAGGTATTCCCGTGTGAGACGAGTTCCGGGAATGCGGCGCAACGCACCGGGTAGCCGCCTTCCGGATCGGGGCGGAACGTGCAGACGTATTGGGCATGCAGCGCGGTGATCGTTTCGCTCTGCTTCATGCGAGGCGTGATAGCACAAGCCCCGATTTCTACACTCCGCGCGACGACCGAAAAAGGAAAAGCCGTCGGACATGCCGGCGGCTTTCGAAGCTACAGACGCAGGAAAAGGCCATCCCGCTTGATAAGCTCCTTCTTAAGATGCCACGCGATCACGAGGCACGCACTTGCCTCGCTGCGATACGGGCCTCGCCATTCGTCGGAGCTGTCAGTCTTGCGGACGAACCAGCCCTTGCCGTTTGATTTCACGGTCCAGCTCGCGAGGGCATAGACGCGATTGCGGTTGTCGAGCATGGCTCAATACTCCTCCGCGAGCATGAGCGTGAGCACGCGGGTCGTCTTCGCGGGGTCGGCGGGATCGGCCGAGCCGAACTCGAGGCGGGGATCGTAGTAGTCGAGCTTGAAAAAGAACTTGCGTCCTGCGAGGCCGAAGTTCCCGAAGTCGTGCTCACCATGTGGGTCGTTGTCGGCGCTGAAGGCGTCGAAGGTTGCGACTTTTCGGATCGCCATCGCGCGCACGTCGCTCGGTAGGGCCGAGACGCCCGCAGTCAATACCGTCCTGCCGAGTTGCGGATCGAAGGTCTTCCGAAAGGCGTCGTTGAGTTCGCGAATGCGTTCGCGAGTCTGTTTGTCAGTGAGCGACATGTGCTCCTCCACGCAATCGACGCGCCGCACTGGCGCGCCGAGCGGCGCGGAGGAACTCCGCCAATCATTATACTCGGGGTCGCCGCAGTCCGCGGGGGAGGTTACCAACTGTCCCATTCATGGTCATTGTTGGGACAGTCGGGCTCGGAAGCCGTTTCGCTGTGTTTCGAAATTCACGAATTTCGACAAACACCACCCTCCATTTTCAAGACATTTGCAACCCGAACAGAGTGCCTATGGGAGGCCCAGCACGAGCGTTGCCGACCTCGACCTCATATGCTATTGGTGCGAATCAAACGCTTCGATCCGCGCCGATAGGGCGCAAGTCCCTGAAATGACTCAAGCTGGCGGGGGACTCTTCTGTTTGATTTTCACCACTATGTGTTCAACGAATGCGTGGGGATGACCATGTTCGTTGTCGTTTGCAAACCAATCCGGGAAAGCGGGTCTAAGGCATTTTCAATCCGGACGGATGCTACAACTCACGCTGAGTTACAAGTTCTTCTCGACGAAGATGTCGATCGTGCTGAGATCTATGAGGTATCCGGCATCGACGATGCCAGAAAAGCGATAGCAGCAGTGGAAGCGAGCGAGGGTAAGTTCCTTGACGCCAAAGTTAAACGTGCCACGCCGCAGGAAATCCGCGAAGCGGCAGGAGAAAAACTTGCGGAGGTTCTCGCTGGGTGTAGTACCTTCGATGAAGCCGTGGCCAAGTTCAAAACGCTTGATCTCCCTGCCGAGTTTTACCATCCTCCCTTCGAAGTGAAGCCGAGCGAGACCATTGCCCAAGCGATTCGTCGGCGTGCAGAGGAAGTCGTCGCGGGCCGCAAGCGTACTAAGGTCAAGAAAGTTGCGGAGTAGTGCAGTGCAGGGCGCTCGCTGAATGTGTCAGCCACGGGAATACGAACTGTCAAATATTGAAGCCGCCGTCAATCAACTTGACTGGGCCATCCGGCTATTTCTCGATCATAACGCCTGCATTCCGGCAATAACGTTGGCGGGGGCAGCAGAAGAAATAATTGGGAAGGCGATTGGTGAACGTCGCGCGAACGCGGCAATAAACAAACATCTCGCTGACGAACTTTCGCTCTCGGAAAAGAAAGTTTCTACCGAGCACACTAATTTCGCGAAAAATTGGCTTAAGCATGGGGGAGGGCTCGCTGCATCACAAAAGACCCGCGTCTTCCTTGCCGACGAGGCAATTCAATACATTGTCCGGGCACTAACCAATCTCGCAAACTACGACGGTTCATGTCCAAGCCAAGCGCCCCGTTTTTGGGCATGGATGGAGGCAAATAGGCGGGACCTTATGGGTTGAATTCAACATATCGGGGTCATCGTGGAGTCTTCCCGGAATCCTCTGCTGACTCCTAAAGCACTTAGACGTCGAGACTCAGCATGGAACCAGCATCACCGCCACGCAAGTCCGCTGCGCGCTCTGACAACCGGCTAATAGGATGTTTTGCTCAGATGGTTTTTGTGGCCTTGCTTGTCGGTATTTTATCGTTACTTGGCTATTTTTTCCCACAAAAACCAGGAACAGAGTCGGAGCGAGCCGCACGAAAAGAAACGGTGGCCCGACAAAAGGAAATTTATACGCGGCAACTGTCGCTCTGCAAAATCCATGATGCATGTACATTTTATGCACGCGCGCGATCAGATTGCGCCGTCGCAGGTGATTTCAACAAGTGCTTATCGATAAAGCTCGACTCAATAGACGCCAATTACAGCCTTTGCGCAAACGACGGGAGCGTCCCCGGATACGAACTCGAAATGCCGAATATGGGTCAATGCTTAGTTCTAGAACTATCGGACAAAATTCATTAATTAAAGGTCATCGCAGAATCTGTTCCAAATAGCCAGACCGTGCGTGAGCCAGCGCGGAAACGCCCTACGATTGCGTTTTTGCCGCGTCGCGTCTCGCCCGTTCCGCCTCTGCTCGCGCGAAATTGTCGAGAATATTCATGCCTTCTCCCAAGGCTTTCTCGCCAAGTCCAATTGCGTTCTTAAGATCGTGCATCGCAAGGCTAGGTTGAAGCTTCTTAGCCTTCGCGTCCAATCGACGAAGTAATTTCGCGGCGGCGATTGGCTTAAACGTCCATTTATCATTTTCAAGAATTGGCGGCGTATGACACGCAGCGTTGCGATGTTTATTGACCGTCTCAACGTGACCTATAAACTTCTCGATTGGTTTTCTCCAACTGTCGCTATCAATATGCTGAAGGCGTTCTTTCAGCATTTCGAGTTTTCGCGATGGATCAAGTGTAGCGACAACAGACTCAACAAGTGGTGCTGCGCCAAGGTGAAGAACAGCGATGACCACTTTGTTAACGACAGTGTCAAGCGCACTAGCAATCAAAACCATCTCACCAACAATTGCATACGTCTCGGAATGTTCTTTTGCAGTCATCAACATAGCCTCGAAATCGTGCTGCGGCTAACACCGTAGCTTTTGGCAAGGTCGCGCGTAGTCGCGCCCTCGGCAAGCCGCCGCCGTGCTTCGTCCCTCTGGTGAGGCGTGAGGATCGGCTTGCGCCCCATCTTCACGCCTTTGCCGCGCGCAACCTGTCGGCCTTCGTGGGTGCGCTTAATGATGCGCAAGCGTTCGTCCTCGGCGAGGGCGGACAACATCGCCATGAAGCCACGACCCATAGGCGTGGTGAGGTCGATATAGTTCCGGTCGAGGACGCGGATCGACGCGCGTGCGTCGATCACGGTCTTGATGATCTGCAAGCCGTCCTTCATCGAGCGCGTGGCTCGATCCCATTCGGCGATTAGCAGCTCGTCGCCCTCGTCGAGTTCGGAGAGCGCGTCGGCGAGCGCCGGTCGTCCGGCCATGCTCTTCCCTGACGCCTTGTCGGAAAAAACCGGATCGCACTCGGCGCGCTTCAGCGCCTTGAGCTGCCGCGTGAGGTCTTGGCTCTCGGTCGAGACGCGGGCATAGCCAATGCGCCGTTTTAGGGTCTTAGTTTTGAGACTCATTTATGACGAGGCTAAGCCTCTGAATTCACAAAGGCAAGCTGCTGTCTCATAATTCTTCATTTTCGAAAGGCTCGTCGTCGTGTACGAGTATGATACACTTGAACTGTCCCGAAAAGAACCCTTTATGGGACAGTACCCTTTGTGAACACTCGAATTTCAGCCGCGAAACGGGGCAAGCGCCGGGGTGCGCCGAGCACTGTAAATGGGACAGTGCCCCCGCGGCGGCTCTTGAATGCGAAGCGGCGGCCCCGCGAATATCTCACCGTCAAGGAAATGGGGAAGTTGGTTGAGGGAGCGCGATCGCGCGGGCGATACGGGCACCGCGACGCGACGATGATCCTGGTCGCGTACCGGCACGGGCTGCGGGCATCGGAGCTGTGCGCACTCCGGTGGGATCAAGTCGATCTGGAGCGCGGGCTCGTGCACGTGCGGCGTCTCAAGAGCGGGACGCCGAGCGTGCATCCGATGGGCGGCAGTGAGATACGCGCGCTGCGGCGTTTGAAGCGCGAGCAAATCGAATCGCGATACGTATTCGTTACCGAGCGCCGCGCACCGATGACGGCTGCCGGTTTTCGCAAGATGGTGGCGCGAACGGGGGAGACAGGGAAGTTTCCGTTCCCGGTGCATCCGCATATGCTGCGGCACGCGTGCGGATACAAGCTCGCCAACGACGGGCAGGACACGCGTGCGGTGCAGCACTACCTCGGGCACAAGAACATCCAGCACACGGTACGCTATACCGAATTGTCGCCGGAGCGGTTCAAATCGTTTTGGGAGGATTGAAGAAAGTCCTGCATATAGGCGTCGGGCAATGGATATTGTGCACTTAACCCGGAGGAAATCCGTGTCTTCGGGCGACAGACGAAAGCTCGAAGACTTTTGTGGGGTTCAGGATGCTGGTCGCACCCATGTCAATGTCTGCGCCGGGTGCGGGCCAGATTGGAGCAATATTGATCCCGCTGTAACCCTTCAAATTGCCGTAACCTTTGGAGATAGCGTGCACGCAGAGCTTTCCAAGCACAAACGTGGTGACATGAGCTTTTAAATTGATAGGGTTATTGCTTGCATCCACCGCCTCTCCTGTAAAACAATCGGAATAGTAATATTGACCCTCCTCAATTGTGCAATCTGATCTGCACAGAAAAATTTGCCAATCCGTTGGTGGCAACGTGCGTAAACGCAAATTCCCTCTTTCGTCAATGCTTATTGAATCAGCCTCGTCCTTTGAAAGGGAGGCAACCATAATCACTAGCGCTAGTCGCGCCGCTAGAATTCCATGATATTCTCTTGAAATAGTGGTGATATCCCCTATTATCAATCCAGATAGGACGTCGTAAGCAGACTCCTCAAGCTGTCGCATCCATCCATTGTTGCAATTGCTGCAAACTCGCCGTAGCTGTCTCGACCACACATTTCCTGGTCGCTTTTTTGTTTCCGTCCCGCTCGGTGAGCGGTCTAGAATCAAATGTGTCCCGACCCGGCCCTTGAGTAAAGCTAGAAGTCGCTTACCAAATACGTGCTGCTTCGTCATTCCCGCAGCGCCGCAAAATGCACAGTAACGCTGATCTCTCGGCATATATTATCCAGTTTGCTACAGGATGATATTAAGCGCGAAGGTCAGACAATGGTCGTCGCGCCAACCTTGGAGCTCGCCCCGAAGACGTTACCAGAGGTCGAGCCGGGGGTCGATGACGGGGGATAGGCCGGTTGAGCAAGAGCGTCAACCGGCGATGGATGATGTTGCAGTGGTGGAACTCACGTTGGACGCGGGCGGCGGTAAGATTGGCGGAACAGCGGCAGGTTCGACGATGACGGTGCGGGTCGAGGTGCTCATGAGGCCCTGGCTGTCGGTGACAACGTAGTCGATGGTATCGGTGGCGACGCTCGACGTGTCGATGACGACGGGGTTCATCGGCGCGCCGTTGACGAACGTCCTGATGCCGAGATTGAGGTCGGCCTGCGGATCGGTGATCGTCGCCCCGAGGTCGCTGTAGCTCGCGCCGACATCGACGATCGCGGGATTGTCGCCGTTGATCGCGATGACAGGCGGCGTGTCCGTCGCATCCGATGTCGAAGACGATGGGGAAGCGGGCGCGGACGCGCTGGCGGACTGATTGGCAGCGGCGACCATCGCCTGGAATTGCGCGGGCGTGACGCAAGTCGAGCCGACGCACAATTCGTTCGCCGCGTTGACCTGCCCGAAGTTGCCTATCGCAGACGTGATCTCCTGTGCAAATCCGGCGACAGTCGCGGCGAGCGACGTGAGTTCCTGATCGAGCTCCTGGATCGCCGCGACGATCGGCGAGATGAGGTCGATGTAGTTCAAGGAGAGCGTACCGTCGGGCGTGAGCGCGGTCGGCGAGGTCGTCGAGACAAGATTGGGGAACACCTGCTGCACCTGCTGAGCGATGAAGCCGAGCTGGAGAATTGAACCTTGCGAGGAATCAATCCAGTTGAAGGTGATTGGGTTGAGGGAATCGATCGCGGCGAGCGAGCTTGATGCGCTGAGTGCTTGGACGTTGGTTTTGAGGCGTTGATCTGAATTCTGAATCAAATTGTGAGCAAGTGTCGCGTTGCCATTGTCGAGGACGGCGAATTCGGTGGTCGATGCGTTGTTGGCGACGAGGAAGGCGGTCGTCGAGGCTGCGCTGTCGGGACCCCAGACCTCAAGACGGCTGTAAGGGGTCATGGTGCCGACGCCGACGTTGCCGCCGTTTGCTTGAAATACAAGATTGCCACCATATCCTATATTATACTCACTTGTCTGAAATGAATAATATCGATTGGCAAGCGTTGCGGCACCTTCCATGCCTATATCAAGGTCGAACGGATTACTAGCATACGTCTCACCGCTTCCGAGACGCTGAACTAAGGCTAAGCTCGCTGTTGTCTTAGCCTGGGTTGTTTTGACTGAGAGCGGCGTCAGCGGTCCCGTATCCCCGATGCCGACGTTGCCTTGGAGTAGGAGGTTGCCAGATAAGTATTCGTCGGCGTACGCGCCGCCGGCGGTGACCGAGCCGCCAGGCGCATTTAGAGGGCCGTTTATTTTGAAAAGCTGCTGGCCGTTCGTCGAGTTTATTTGGAATAATTCTCCGCTGGCGGGAGCCCCTCCGTGATCAAGCTCCATGCCAATTGAGTCGCCAGTGGCGGCGATCTGAACGGCATACTTTGGGAAAATTGTATTAGCCGGCGAGCCAAATCCGGCGGCGGTGGTGACGAAAAGCGAGTGAATCATTCCTCCGTAACCGTTTACCTCCAGGGAAGTGTCTCCTTGACCGTAGCCGGAAACCTGCGCGACATCTTGTGGTGCGTGGTTGCCCGCCGATGTACCGCCTACCGTCGTATCTGTACTGCTTATGGAAGTTGACGCCTCGGGCCAAGCACCGCGAACCCAAAGAGCCAATTGCCCCGTATTGAAGGTATACGGGGCGGTGCCTCCCTGGACATCATCCATGCGCTCCACATCGAGGACGGCGGTCTGATCTGGGTTATAACCGTCAATCCCTCTATTTGAACCGACATCGATCGTAGGCGTCTGAAACTGCGCGATACCGTTGTTGTCGACCGAGTCCGCATTCGAAGACATGTAAAGGTCGTACGCGGATTGCCCCGTCGCGGTGCTGTTCCCTTTGATAGTGAACGGGTAACTCGTGATCGCCGCAGACGACAAAGTACTCGTGCCAAGCGCGTTGAAGTTTCCGTAGAGCGTCGAACTTGTAGAAGCGAAATTTGCGACACCCTGGACAGAGAAAATCGAACCGGGTGTTGTAGTGCCGATGCCGACGTTGCCGCCGAAATAGGTAGTGCCCAAGGCTGCGAAGTTGGTCGTGGTGGCATTCGTAGCGATGAGGTTCGTGGTCGTCGCGTTGGTCGCGGTGAAGCCGACAATGTTGGCGACGGATGCGTTGAGAGTGCTTGCGAGCGCCGACGTGAAGTTGGCGACTGCCGAGAAAAGAGTCGTTGAGGTCGCTTGCTGGAGCGAGGTGTTGCCGCTTGCGGTGAGCGCTGCGAGATTCGTCGCGCCGCTAACGGTGAACGCGCCGACATTGGTCGACGAAGCGGTGGAGAGAAAGCCTGCGGCAAACGTGTGGAGGCTCGTCCATGTCGGGGTGATCGCCTGCGAGAGCGCGGGTGCGGCGTCCGAGCGCATCGCGGTCGTTGCAGAGCCGTTCGCCGCGGTGAGGCCGATCGTGCCTGTCGGATTTGCGAATCCGCTGAACGAACCGGGCAAGTCTCCTGCGGCGATGGTGTTCCATGCCGGAACGCCGGAAGAAGATTGCGTGAGGAATTTGTTGGTGGCCGACGAATTGACTGCAAGCGCCTGGATCGCTCCGACGCCGTTGCCGTAGAGGATGCCATTGCTTGCGAAGGTGGCGGCGCCGGTGCCGCCTCTGTAGACATTGAGCGTGGAAGACGCGCTCCACACGCCGGAGTCGACGACAGGCACGCCGCTCCAGCCGAAGGAGTTCTGGCCCGTGCCCCCCTGCGAAGCCGATAATGTTCCCGAAATCGTCGAGAGGGTTGTTGTCGCGGCCCACGTCGGAATGCCGTTGAGGTACGCGAGAACATATCCGGCCGTTCCCGCGGTTGTGGTGGCGAGCGCCGAGCCGCCGTTGCCGTAGGGGATCGCACCGGCGGCGAGGTTTGCCCAACCCGTGCCGCCGTTTGCGACCGGCAAGACGCCGGCAACATCGCCCGTGAGATTGATGAGCGATGTTGCGACAGCGCCCGCGGTTGCCTTGAGGAAGCCGGTTACGTTTTTGAAAGTCAATGAATTGGATGCGACGAGAGCGGAGGTGGAGGCGGTGCCTGTGACGGCGAGATTGGTGCTCGTGGCATTGGTCGCGGTGAGATTCGATAGCGTCCCGACCGCGGTGAGGTTTGGAGCCGAGAGCAGCGTGCCGATGCTGGATGTCGCATTGATCCGCGCATCGGCGCGGGCGTTGGTGAAATAGAGGTTCGATCCTTCAGAAACGTTGGTGGTGAGAAGGCCCAACGATGAGGTCGCGAGCTGCTGCCAGCCGCCTCCGGCGTAGGAGCCGAGGAGGATGCCGGCACTGGTGGGGTTGTTGATGCCGGTGCCTCCGGATGATGCGGCGAGCGGAGAGGCGAGCGCGAGCGTCCCGAATGATGCGGCTTGCGCAAACAGGTTTGTGCTCGATGCGGTTGTTGCGAAAGAGTTTGTCGATGTAGCGTTGGTAGCAATGAGATTCGTCGTCGTCGCATTCGTGGCGGTGAGGCCGACGACGTTGGCAATGGATGCCGTGAGTGAGTTGAAGATGCCGGTGCCGAAGTTCGCAAGCGTCGCGAAGAAGTTGGTCGTGGTGGCGTTGGTCGCGGTGAGCGACGGGATCACGGCGGACGCGGCGTAGAGGTTGGTGCTCGTTGCGCTGTCGAATGTCGCCCCGTCCGTGAGTGCGAGGCCGCCCGTGATCGTGGTGGACGCAAGGGTCGTCGGCCCTGCCGAGAGCGTCGTGCCTGAAAGAGTCGCGCCGCTTATAGAGCCGCCCGTGATTGTCGGATTGGAAATGTTGGTGCCGGAGAGCTGCCCAATGTTGCTCGCAGCCGCGATCGTGTTAGGCGCTCCGCCGCCAAGCGGGGGAGACGCCGCAGCGCTGTAGGTCTGCGACGAGATCGCGGATTGCAGCGCGGCGATCTGGCTCCCGATCTTTGCGGAGGGCGTCTGAGCTGAGAGAAGCGAAGACAGGTTCCGCACGCCCGTTGTGAGATCGGCGAGTGCGCTCTGGAGTTCGAAGACGTTGACGGTTGACGCGCTGCTCGCCTGACTGCCGTTGATCGTCTGCGTGGGGGTCGCCCCGGGCGAAGTGGCGCTCGGTTCGGACGCTTGGGTTTGAATGGAAACGGAAGCGGCAGCTGCCGCGAGCGATGCCGGTCTTTGAGTGGACGCGGCGGCCACGGGCGGGGGATTGAGGTGGGGCTGTATTGATGCTGTGTAATGTCCGCCGAACAGGGCAAAAGTAAGAGCCGCCACTATCAGCGACAGTATAGATTTCACATTCGGATTATCGCACCCCGCCGCAGATCGATCGGGAGGCGCAGGGGATAACCGCAACCCCCGCAATCGCCCGAAACAGAGAGCCCCGCACGCGGCGGGGCCCAAGGATCAAGTCGAGATGCGTTGCGCAACCGTTCATTTGTTGCGGTACACGCCGTTCTTGATGACCGCGAGCGCATCGTCGAGCGTGGCGACGCGTTCGCAGGCGATCTCCTGGATAAGGAGCTGCGGCTCTTCCTCATCGACCGTCGTGGCCGTGAGCGAGACGTGAAAGCCGCCGTCGGCAAGCTGTGCGAGTTCGATGGTGTACGACTCGACCGCTTTCCGGATGCTTCGTGCGGTGTCGGTCATCGCCGGCCTCACGAGCGGCCGGAGCCGGTGCGGCGTTGCTGGCGATCGTCTCGGCCGCCGCGCTCGGAGCGCCGCTCGGCCTCGGCCGTGTGGTCGTCGTCGTCGACCTCGCGGCAGACGATCTTGCCGTCGAGCGGCAAGGCTTGCAGCACGATGTTGAAGCCCTTGCCGTCCTTGTGGGGGAACGCAAGGCCGAGGTTGAGCCAGAAGTCGTCCTGGCCCTCGCGCCGGATCACGGAATATGCGCGGTGCGACGGCAGCTTCGGTTGTTCTTTCTCCGCCATGGGAACTCTCCATTCGAGTGGATTGCGATGTCCTGCGTGTGCAGGCGTCAGGACGCACGGCCTGACGCCTGCAAGCGCTGATCGCAGCTCGGGGAATGGGGGAGACTGCGGACACTATACGCGAGGTCGATTATTCGTCCAGCGACGGCCTCGGAGGATTGTGCCTCTGTTTGACATTCAACGCTGTTGACGCGGCACTCGCGCCGGCCATCTGCTTCCTATATGCTCACGCACTGGAACGCGAGGGGATAGGCATGTCAGACCAGACCGTCACAAGGTCCTTCGCCATTGATCCGCGCGAGACGAATCCTAAGGCGCAAGAATTGCATATAAATGCAGTGCTATTTCTACAAGACGCAGAAAAGCTCGACAATATGGCGTCAGCTGGACCTTATGTCCTTCTGATGCACACAATTGAATTGGCGCTAAAGTGCTTTCTCCTCAGCAATGGAATCACGTTGAAAAAATTATGGAGCCGCGCATTCGGCCATGACTTAGATAAATTGCTCTCGGAAGCAGTGAAAAGGGGCCTGGTGCTTTCGGATTCAGAAACGAAGTCCGTTGTTTCGGAGCTAAACCATTATACGAAACACGCTGCAATTCGCTATGAATTCTATTATACGATGCCGGTACTCCCATTGGTCATAAAAGCGGCTCGATCAATAGTAGAGGCCGCTAGGCCTCCACTGCCTACTGCCCCGCTCAGTTGATGCCAAACAGTCCTAAATTCGAAAAGCGTCCCGCCGAAACTTCAAACTGAGACACTACCGCTCACCGACCTACACCAACCGCGTCTCGCGTCCCGCGCCGTCGCGCCAGAAATGCGCGAGCGGATTGCTCTCGCTCAGCTCCCGTCGGGTGGTGAAGAAAAACAGCGATGCGCCGGGGCTATGCGCGACCCGCATCTGCCGCAGCGCGTCCATCATCGATCGCATTCGATTGTGGTCGGTGGTGACGGTGAGGACGCGAAACGTTTTCCATCCGAACTGACGCTCGTGCTGCTTGGCGGCGTGCGCCGTGAGATAGGCGCGCATCTTCCGCTCGAAGCTCGTTTGCGCGATGTCCGCGCGCGAAATCGGCATCGTGCCGCGATCGATCTCGACCATGAAGCAACGGCGCGAGCCGTCGGGGAAGCGCAGGCCGAAGACGAGATCGGGGACGACGCCGACGTCGTGCATCACGCCGTCATGTGCAAGCCGCACGCGCAGCGCGAACGGATTGCGGGCGCTGCGCTGTTTCTCGGGGAAGGCGGCAATGATCTCGTCGTGGTGAATGAGTTGCACATCCCTCCGCGCGGCCACGGCCGATTGGAGGGATACATAGAAATCGATGGTCTCAAGCTGGTGCTCGATGAACGGCCGGCCGGCCTCGCGGTTCTTGCGGCTCCATTCGACATTGGCGAAGTCGACGCCGTAGCGTTCGATCAAGAGCCGCGCCCCGCGATCGGCGAGCGCGTAGGCGATGGGGGCCGAGCCGGCGGTGGGGTAGTAGTCGAGCTGCGCGCGTGGCCGATCGAGGTAGCCGGCATGAAAGAGCCGCGACAGGCGGTCGTTGGTGCGGTCGAGCGAGCGGCCGATCAACGCGGCGATGTGGGTCGAGCGCAGAAAGCGATACCGCGCCAATTGGCGGATGATGACGATATCGTCGTCGGTAAGGCGGAAGGCCGGCGGCTCCGACGCACGGCGGAACCGCGGCCGGCGTGAAGGCGTCGATATGGTCTGCGCGTCCATGCCCCCATTATACCAAACCCCCTGCAATCCTCGGCCGCGCAAGCTGCGCTTGAAACAAGAATTGATCGCTTCGCACGGCGGCGCATTGCTGCGCACTGCGTCGGTATCGATCGTCTGCCGTTGAAAATCACGAACGCCAATCGTCCGTCGATTGCGTCGGCGTCGCCTGCGGCGGACCGGCCGCCGGCGCGACAGGCGGCGACATGTCGGGGCTCGTCGCGGCCGGTCGCGGTGCGGCGAGGCCTGCCGCGTACTGAACGCGGTTGCTGTGGAGAAGCGCCGCGTACTGCATCTGCGACATTTTCGGAGCCGCTTCAAGCGAGCCGAACGGGGTTTCCAGGCAAAGCGCATTGGCGGTGTAATTGCGCACGTAGCAGGCGAATTCAGTCGAGCGCTGGCGCTTCTTCATCGACGATATGAATTCCGCCGTCGTCCGCATGTCGGCGGCAAGGGCGCGGGCGTCGCGATCGTTGACGCCGCCCGCGAGTTTGATCGCGGTGTTGGCGGCAATCGCGCTGCGCAGCGAAGTCGACAGTTGGTCGAGGTGCTGGTGGGCGAGCACGAGCCCGACGTTGAACTTGCGCGCCTGCTCCAAGAGCATCTGAATGTTGTCGTCGAAATACTCGGACGCCTCGTCGACCATGAGAAACGCCGGGTGGCGGTGCGGGCTCGCGACGCGTTCGTACACCGCGCGGATAACGAGCGCGATCATGTAGCGGCCGAACAGCGCCGAGGCGTCGGACTTGAGAAGCGACTTGCTGGTGTTGACCAGAACGACCTTGCCGCCCTGCATCGCCTCGAACATGTCGAGCTTGTTTTGCGGTGCGGAGAACATGCGATCGAAGGCGGGGACGGAGAGGACGCCGTAGAGGCGGCGGGCGATCTGCTGTTTGAGATCGGAATAGCGCTTGGTGAAGAACTGGTTTTGGAAATACGCACGCGCGGTCGGCTGCAACGCCTCGATGGCGTCGCGGAAGGGGCTGTGCTCGATCGAAGCCGCCGGGTCTTCCATCAATTCGCGCAACGTGTGGATGGTCGCGCCGGGGATCGACAGCATGAGGCGGGCGACGAAGGCGAAGGCGGTGCTCTGCCGGCTCGTCATTTCGGCCGCGATCGACGCGAAGATGTAGTTGTAGAGTTCGATGACGCCGGCTTGTAACTGCTCGCGGTGCAGCTCCGAGTATCCGGCGGCGCGCGCGTTCGCCGTGTCGAACATGTTGAGGGCGGGCGAATACTGCTCGGGGTCGATGATGATGAGGCGGTCGGGGTGCTCCTTGAAAATCTCGAGCTGTTGAATTTTGTGGAGCATCTCGCCCTGGCTGTCGACCACGATCAATGACGGCGGGTCGGGTCGGCGCAAATCGTTCAAGATCAAGTGTTGCAGCAGTTGCGTCTTGCCGTGCCCTGAGCCGGCGATGATGTGCGTGTGCTCGAAGCGGTGGGCGTCGGTGAACGAGAAGGGGATCGGGGCATAAAAGAGGACCTCGAACGGCGTGTTGCCGAGATAGGCCGAGACGATCTCGCGCGCCGTTCCCTTGTGCTTGTCCGGCATGATGAGCTTCTGGCTCGGCGCGGGGTACTCGACGCCCGAGGCCGCGTGCAGGTTGCGGCCGAGGTGCCTGCGCAGGCCGGCGAACAGGCCGAGCTGCTCCACGTCGTCTTTGAAAAAGGGAAGGATGAGGGCCGTGACGAATGTCGCCGCATCGGGCAGCACGTCGATGAGCGGGAAGGTGGCGAACGGCTCGGCCTCGCCGCATGTGCCGAACTCGGCGGGCGTCGATTTCGCGATCGGCGGCAGCGCGGCGATGAAATCGAGATAGCATTTGCCGAGCGTCGCATTGATGACGTCGAGCGTCCGTGGCGCGTCCGCCGTCTTGCGCTGATTAGCGATGAGCTGGTCGCGGTAGCGGCCCTCCTCGATCGTGTTCGCGGCGGGAAGCGGCGACAGGGGATTGTTCAGATTCTCGTCAGTGTACAGCGATTGCGCGATGCTCATCATCGCGTGGTAGATCCGGTACGCGGGAAGGTCGTCGCGAACGGCGGCGAGGAATCGATCGGCGTAGGCCTCCATGAATGCGTCGGCATCGGGGAAATTGGCCGACACGCTGCGCTGTTGCGTTTGGGCGTAGAGCTGATCGGTCGGGGTCGGCCGGGTAGCGTACCAGTGGACGCCCTTGGCGATCCCAAGCGCGACGACGATCGGAATGATGATGAACGCGCCGACGACCAACGCGAACATGACGAGCGCCGCGGCGACGACGAACAGCGTGGCATTGAGGGCGGGGTCTTTCGAGTTGAACACGTCACAGCTCGAACGTGTACTTGGCTCCGAGGTCGGCGCTTTCCGTGATGAGGCGCTTTAAGTCGGTAAGCTGCTCGGCGATTCCGTTGGCGAGGCCCTTCGCGTGGGCCGGCGTCTCGGCATAGAAGGCGAAGGTCGGATCGCTTATGACGTGGCGAACGAGGACGACATGTTCTCTGATGGCTCGGGCGTGCAGGATGGGAGCGATGTAGCCGTACGCCCAACCGGCGGCGGCGGCGAGGAAGAGGAGAACTCCCTGTTGAGCGCCCTCGAAAATGCCGATCACAACTGATAGCGCGAGGGCCATCGGCCCGAACGCGCGCAGATACGCCGGCAGTTCCAGTGCAACATCGCTCGGTATCTTCGATCGATAGCCGGCGGCTGCTTTCTGGCTCCCTAACCCGCGCGCTTGAATAATGGCTCGTTCCTCTTCGGAAAACTGGACGGTCGTATCGACGTAGTAATTTTTCTCGCCGGGAACGAGCGCCGATTCCTCTCGATGCTCCATGGTCACGCGCATGATTTCCCCCCATACGCTGCTGTGCAATTGACGCGCAGCCGTCGGTTGGAGTCAATGCGACATTCCCGACACCCTCTCCGATTACGCCACTCCCAAGAACCGACTGATCCGCGCTTCGACTTCCTCGCGCGGCCGGCCGAAGCGCAGGCGGCTGGCGTTGACGAGCCGGTGCGCGTCCTGCCGGCGCGCGAGGGGAGCGTCGTAGAGGTCGAGGCGGATCGGGGAGGACGGGACGCCGCCTCTGAGCAGCCGCGCCCAGGCGGTGAAGTTGGCAAGGTCAAGGAGGGCATCGGGTCCGCCGAGGCCGATCTGCCGTGCAAGGATCGCGGCGTCTTCGGCTCCGGCACGGCAGGCGATGATCGATCCGGCATTGCCGAACACGGCGGCGCGCAGCCGGTCGGGAATCTGTTCGAGGTACTGATGCCCGATCGTGAGCGTGAGCGCGTACTTGCGCGCCTCGGACAGAATGAGCGCGAAGCTCTCGGTGGCGAAGGATTGGAACTCGTCGGCGTAGAGGTGGAAGGTGCGGCGCTCGGCGGCCGGGGTGTCGGCGCGTGAGAGCGCGGCTTGCGCGATGGCGGTGGTGAGAAGCGCGCCCAACAAATGCGCGGTGCTCTCGCCCAAGCCGCCTTTGGAGAGGTTGCAGATCACGATCGCGCCCTCGTCCATGAGCCGGCGCAGCGTGATCGTGCTCTTGGGCTGCGCCAGCATGTTGCGCAATCGGGGATCGATGAGGGCCTTGCCGATCTTGTTCTGAATGGGGGAGATGGCTTCGGCGCGGAAGCTATCGCCATATCCCGCATACTCGGTCAGCCAATAAGCGCGCACCACGGGATCGCCGACGTGGCTGCTGACGAGCTGCACGCGGAACGGCTCGTCGATGAGCAAACGGGGGAGCATGAGCAGCGTCGCGCCGGGAACGTCGAGCAACGCGCGCACGGCATTGGTCAGGATGTAATCGAGGCGCGGCCCCCAACTGTCCGGCCATACGTGCCGGAACGCCGACACGACGCCATCGGCGACGACGGGCTTGAGATTGTCGGGCACGCCGGCAAGGGGATTGAAGCCGATCGGCCGCTCGATGTCGGCGGGGTTGATGTAGACGAGGTCGTTGGTGCGGGCTCGCGGAATATGGGCGAGTGCCGCTTCGGCGAGGTCGCCGTGCGGATCAAGCAGGGCGACGCCCGCCCCGGCGGCAAGGTCCTGGCGAATGAGATTGAGAAGCAAGGTGCTCTTGCCGGTGCCTGTCTGCCCGACGATGTAGAGGTGCCTGCGGCGCTCCTCGGGGTCGAGCATGACGGACTCGCCCGATGTGCGAGCGCCGATGCAGAGCTGCTGTGGTTGCAGTGTCATGGTCGGAAGGGAGCCGGCGTGCCGTGCGCATCTCAGGTGGGAAGTGATGCGGGCAGCACCCATTCCCGCAGGGTGCGCCGGGGCTACATGGCGTCGCGTCATTGTGCGTGGTGACTTGACTGCCGAACCCCCCGCTCACTGCCGGCTCGTTTCCGACCACGATCTTTTCGAGATCGTGGCCTTCTTAAATTGTACCGTGCAATCCGCACCGGTGCGGGGGACAACCGCCCGCGCTAGGGGTGGGCGGGCTCTTGCGACGCGCCGAATACTTTCTTCTCAAGATTGCCGGTGCGGACTTCAAGCTGGAGGCGCTTGTCGAGGTTGCGCTCCACGTCGCGCTTGATGATGTTGAGGTCGCGCGTGTGCTCGGCGAGAATCTTGGTGTGCTCGGCGAGAATCGCCCCGTGCTCGGCGAGAATCGCGCCGTGTTCCGCCAGCGTATCGTTCACCGCGCCGATGTCGGATTTCGTCGCCATGTGCACGACGATGTGGGACAGCATCTCTCCAAGCTCTTTGAGTGTCGTCCGCGTGGCCATTGCGGAATGATATCACGCCGCAGGCAATGCGCACGGGCCGGCGGCTAGGAGTGGATATGTGCGCGCCTGCGAGCAATCGTCTTTCCGCCGTTCAGTTCTTTTGTTCGGCCGGAGTCCGTTCTTTCGTCCCGGCCGTACGCGTCTGCGGTGCACGGCGCACAGCGAAGGTCAAGGACGGCGCGCAGCGCCGCCGCAGGTTCATCCTTGACCGCAGCGAGCACCGTGCGACGCTTGCGCGAAGACGGGGCTCTGTGACACCAAGGGCGTACAGGATAGGGTCCCGGTGAGCACTTACGGCCGCCGCGCGCCCACGCCCGGCGGCCGTTTCCGTTTGGCCAGTGCTACCGACGCCTCGATATGCTACGCTGAGCGCATGACAGCAAAAGTGCTCAAAGAGGCGATGCGGCGCGTCGAGACCTGGCCGGAAGAGGCGCAGGCAGAGCTTGCCGAGATCGCCCTTGAAATGGACGTTAGCCTCAAAGTCGGCGCGTACCGCGCGACGCCTGAAGAGCTTGCGGGAATCGACCGCGGGCTCAAGGCCGCGCGCGAAGGCCGCTTCGCGACGGCCGAGGAAGTCGAAGCCGTCTTCGCCAAGCACCGTCGGGCATGAAGGTCGTTTACACCGACGAAGCGCTATCGAGGCCGTCGAGGTTCTGCACATTCACCACGCGGCACGTCGGCCGCCGTGGGACAGCGAGCGCTGAGCGGCGGCGATGATCGCCGCGATTGAAAATCGTTTCGCTCGATCGACCGCGATCGAGCGACTTTTCGGCGGCGGATCGTCGAGAACTTCGGCCGTTGAGAACGTTTGCTTTCCGGAGTGCTCTGTTGGAGGGTCGCGCGCGTCGGCGCTGCTTTCCCGTCATATCTCGGTATCTCTCGCCATACCGTGCTGCTTGCTGTTGGCACACCCGCCCGACTCCGGGTATTTCCCGAGGCGAGCCCCCGCGAGCCGCAGGGCAAGGCCGCCCCGCGCGCGTATGACCACATGCGCGCGCGGAAGGCCGCAGTCGGCGCAACGCCCCAGCGAAGCGCCGAAAAGACACGGAGTCGGGCGGGTAGCACGACGCGCGCGACCCGACATGTCGTGTCATATCGACTCATGCTGACCGTCCACCCCGCCTTACCCTAAAGGCGGGGCATATGGAGGGGTGTGTCGAGAATTTGCCGCCCGTGTCCTTTAGGCTTGGACGCCGGTTTTGGCGGGCCTTCCTTTAATTGAAAATGCATTCTGCATACTGGGTATTTTATATCTTAGTATTGTTAAATGCGTATTCTTCTATAGAGAGACCGGCAAATTTGGCCGTTCTGGAACGGCAACCATTGCCGGTGCTGACCGGCAAATTTTGCCGGTCAGGATGGGCGACGCTTGCCAGTCTTGGGGATCGTGAGGTGCAGGCGGTAGAGATTGGTCTTGCCGAGGCCGCGCTGTCGAATCTCCAGAATGCCCGTGGTTTCAAGCTCCTTCAGGTAGGTGCGGACGCTGCGTTCGGCCGCGCCCATATCCTCTGCGAGTTTCAATTGGCCGGGATAGCAGGCGTGATCGCCCCACGCGTATTTCAAGAGCATGGCGTAGGCGAGCTTGGCTCCGACCGACAGTTCCTTTTGGGTGAGGACGAAGTTCGGAACCTGCGTGAATCCGTGCAGCGTGATCGGGTCTGCGCCGACGATTTCGATGTTGCGTGCGATCTCCGCGATGTTCCTCGCGATCTGCTCCATGCTTGGATTATACGGCCTCGCGGGCGGTCAAGAGCGCCTTATCCCCTTATGCCCTGTTGGGGACGATCGTCCGGCTACTGGCCGCTCCCGGCGTTCTGGTCGCCCTCCGGCTGCTGCTCGGCATTGGCTCCCCTGCCGAGCAGCGGCGCTAGCATCGTCTGTAATCCCCTGACGAGATAGTTGGTCTCCTTGTCGCGCTCCAACAGCGCGGCGATCTGCGTGTCCTTAACTTCGATCTGGTGGCGGAAAAATTCGCCCTGCTCGCGCAAGCTCGTGTTCTCCCTTTCGAGCACCGCGACCAAGCCCGACGTGTCGGGCTCGGGCGCACTCTGTCGCGCCGGAATTGTCTGGGCGTCCTTGTCGCGGTCGGCCGCGCTCGGGCGCGGTGCGTCGACCGTCGGCGACGGCTCGGAATCATGGGCGACAGTGTGCGGCATTTCTTCCGATGTCGCGCTGTGTCGCATTTCGTCGGTGAGGCCGTGAAGTTGCGCGAGCTGTTTGATCGCGCGATCGACCGAAAGCGGATCGACGAAATACGCGAGGCCGGTCGCCGTCTCTTCCTTGATGCAATCGAGGCGGCCGGCGGCGCAGTAGCGCTGGAGTGTCCTGACATTGCGGGGGAGTCCGGCTTCGTCGAAGAGGCGCGACACATCGTCGAGCGTTAGGGGATACCTTGTCGCGGTCGGCCGCGCTGTGTCGGGCGCGTCGTGTCGCGGCTGGTCGTCGGTCATGGCATTGATGATACCCCAGCGTAGCGGACGGCTCGTCGGTTATCCCCACGATCCTCTGGAACTTTTCGAAGACGTCGCAAACCGGACGTTTGGTAATATATAGGTTTGTGCTATGCTATCGAAGTTATGAAACGTGAATCGCTCGAAATTAAAGATTGGTCGTCATTGTTTACGCACTATAAGGGGCAGTGGGTTGCTTTGGCTGACGACGAAGTGACGGTTCTTGGGGCAGCCTTGACCGCGAAAGGCGCACTTGCGGCGAGTGACTCGAAGGGCGCACCTTCGCCAATCCTGTACCGCGTACCGGAGACGCTCGATACTTTTGTCGGCTATGAAGTTTGCCTATAAGCGGTTCACGAGCGGCATTGAGCGGCCGATCATACCCGTTATCATTCGAAATCCAGTAACCGAGCAATCGGTTCGGTATCTTGCACTTATCGATTCCGGCGCGGACCAGTGCATCTTTGCCGGTGAGATCGGTGAACTAATCGGTCTCGACGTAACGGCCGGAGCGAAGCATACCGTATCGGGTGTGGTCGCAGGGGAGACGCGCCCGTACTATCTGCATGAGGTTGAAATCGAGGTTGGAGGGTTGCGCAGATCGGCGGCGGTTGGCTTCATGCCCGATCTCGCCACTAATGGTCATGGATTGCTTGGTCAGGTCGGTTTCTTCGATGTCTTCTCATTCGTGAAGTTCGAACGGCCGAAAGGAACAATTGAGTTAGGTGCTCTTTTGTAGATGGGCTCGGCGCACCGCTCGTCGGTTATCCCCATTAGGCGCGTCGCGATCCGTGGGTTACAATTCTTCGATGGCTGGGAAAAAGAAAAACGAGATTCAGGAACTCTCGGAATTCATTCGGGATCATATGGCGACGAAGGAAGACATCCGCGATCTTGAGGTCGGGCTGAAAGGTGATATCGCGCACCTCGGCGAACAGGTCACATCGATCGAAGGCGACATCCGCAGCATGAAGCGCGCCAAGCTGGAGTTTCGCGTCGCCGATCTCGAAGAGAAAGTCTTCGGCAAGAGCCGCGCGTAAACTGTGAGCGAGTCCTGGTTGCTCGGAACTAGTCGTTGTAGAAGAGCGGATGGAGTTGTTCCTGAGGAACGTAGTGCGACGCCTGTGAGAAGATCACGCGAAGGGTTCCCCTCGCGATAGGGGAGTGGTTCGGAACAACAAGCGTCTCGTCGCCATTCGGGCCTTTGCGGCGCAACTTGATGTGCTTCTTTCCGCCGACGACCGCGAAGCCGAAGCCGGCGAGAATGTCCACCACGTCCGCCCCCGAGAGAACCCTAAGTCCTCCCTGCATGCAGTGGTTGGGAAACTTCGAAATTGGTCAAGATGGCAGGGATTCTCTCGAATCCGAGCGAAGCGGGATCGTCGCCTTCGAAATAGAGGGCGACTGCATCGCGGATGTTTTCCTGCAACTCCTCGAAGGTCGCGCCCTCGGTGGCGATGGGAGCGTTCACGCCGTCGGCGGTGTAGACGCCGTCCTCGCGCGAAATGTTGAATTGGACGATCGATTTCATACTGACAAAGTGTAACATGCGGCAGGCAATATTCAATGAAGACGCCTGTCAGCGTTGGGAATTGCGACCGTTGTCAAACTGCCGGCGTTGCATAGCTCGCCGATCATGCCGAAATGCAAAAGGGGCCTGGGTGGAACCAGGCCCCTCGCCTTCTCAAGAAGGAGATGTCTGAGCGCGTTTGGCGATTCTCGCCTCGATCCAGGCTTCCACTTCTTCGGCGACCCACGCCACTCGACAAGCGCCGAGCCGCACCCTCGTCGGGAATTGGCCGGCGGTTTCGAGCCGCGCGATGTGGGCGAAAGAGTAGGGAACGCCGTAGGCCGATTTGAGTTCCTTCTTCGATACGAGCTTCCGTGTCATCGCAAGTCCCTCGTGAAAGGGACGTTGCAACGCCCGGTTAGCCCTGGGCGGGGAGGATCATAGTTTCGGATGGCGAACGGCGCAATCTGAACATAGCTGCACACTGCTGCTCATTTGCGCCGCCTCGATTGCTGTCGGCGATAATCACGCCGCCCTCTCGTCCGCCCCTTCGCGTTCCGATGCGTCGAGAAAGTCGGCCCACCACTGCATCATGCGAGCACGCTCCTCCAGATATTCGGAGCGATGATAGGCGGCGCGGACGGCGTTCTGTTCCTTATGCGCCAGCTGCCGCTCGATCGCGTCCGGCCGCCAGAGGCCGCTCTCGTTGAGGATCGTCGAAGCGAGCGCGCGAAATCCGTGCGTCGTCGCGCGTTGGTGATAGCCCATGCGATAGAGGGCATAGAGCAAGGTGTTCTCGCTGATGGGCTTGCGCCGATCGGAGCGCCCCGGAAACACGAGATCGCACGCGCCCGTGATCGGCTTCAGCTCTTCGAGGATTTCCAGGGCTTGCCGCGATAGCGGAACAAGATGCGGCGCGCGCATCTTCATCCGCTCCTCGGGGATCAGCCAGACTTTCTTTTGGAGATTGAACTCATCCCACCGCGCGCCGCGCAGCTCGGCTGTGCGGACCATGGTCAAGACGATCAGGCGCAGCGCGAGCTGGATCGTCTTGTCGCCTCTGTGCGTCCGCAGATTGCGCAGAAACGACGGGAGCTCGTCGGCAGGCAGCATGCGGCGCGGCTCTTTCCGCCGCGTGGCGAACACACCCCTCATCGCCGCAACCGGATTGTTTTCCGCGACTCCCGATCCGATCGCATACGCGAACACCGCGCTACAGCGCTGGCGCACGCGCTGCGCGATGTCGATCGCTCCGCGCTTTTCGATCTTTCGAATGGCTTCGAGGACTTCCGGCGCTTTCAGCTCGGCGATCGGCCGATCGCCGAGGATGGGAAAAATGTCCTTCTCCAAACTCTCGATCACGTCGTGCGTGTGGCGCTCCGACCACTTCGGGCTCATGACCGCGTGCCAGTCTCGCGCGACCGACTCGAACGAGTTGGCGGCGGCGAGCCTGGCCTCCCGCGCGCGCTCTTTCTTGCGCATGGCGGGGTCGATGCCGTCGTGTAGGAGTCGGCGGGCCTCAAGCGTGTCCGCCCTCGCCCTTGCGAGGGTAACGACCGGATAGACGCCGAGCGCCAGACGCTTTTCCTTGCCGCCGAAGCGATATTTCAAGCGCCAGTAGCGCGAGCCGCTTGGCACGACCTCCAGATAGAGGCCATGCCCGTCGCTGAGCTTGAACGTCTTGGGGCGGGGCTTGACCATCCGAACGGTTGTATCGGAGAGAGGCATTGGGGGCATCTCGCAATGGGTTTCTGCCTCTTGTGCCCCCATTCTGCACCGATTTCTCACGCGTGGCAATGTTTTTGCGTGAGCGTCGGTGAGCGCCGTATGCCGAAGTACTGCTTTATTTTCAATAGCTTATGTGAAGCTATGTGACGCTATGCACATGTTGATTGGCGGAGGGGGCGGGATTCGAACCCGCGATACGGTTTCCCGTATACACACTTTCCAGGCGTGCGCCTTCGACCGCTCGGCCACCCCTCCGCGACGCGCGTCTTGGCGCGAAGTGCGCGCATA
>Ga0181533_1002150_pt1 | contig 23735 bp, 21 predicted proteins | sample PEATcosm2014_Bin_45_FD_119772 | JGI IMG/M metagenome (GOLD analysis project Ga0181533, IMG submission 119772) | Peatland microbial communities from MTU Mesocosm Facility, Houghton, MI, USA - PEATcosm2014_Bin11_60_metaG | ecosystem: Environmental > Terrestrial > Soil > Wetlands > Peat | place...
AGCAACGATCGAGGTCTCCCGGAGGGGAGTGGAGAAGTGTTTTTTCTTGACATCCTCTCTCATGGGATGAGTGATAACGCGACGTTACGTCAGTTGATGTGGGACTACACTTTTGGATAAGTTGGTGCTGGCGAAAACGTGCCTCGGCCAACCTTGGTCGAGGTTGGAGGCCAAACCCTTATGCAGCGGGTTCGAATGTTCCTGCTTGCCTGGTTAACCTTTTTGCCTTTTGTAGTTAGCGGCCAGCAAGCGCCAACCCTGCAAGTAACGCAGTGGCTCCAAGCACCCGGGGGATTTAACGGGCGGTGGAGCGAAATGCGCGGTAAGGTGGTGGTTTTGGAGTTTTGGGCAACCTGGTGCTCGCCTTGCATCGACGCTATTCCTCACTTGAACCAGCTTGCGAATGAGTTCCGAGATCAGGGAGTCGTGTTTTTCGCATTGACTTCGGACGATGACATGGATCGCCTGAATTTATTCCTGGCGAAGCAACCGATGAACGCAATCATTGGGGTCGATAGCAGGCGCAGGAACTGGGAGGCGTTTGCCGTGCTATCCCTCCCGAATACCGTCGTCATTGACAAGGACGGCACCATAATCGGCACCACCTTTCCACAAAATGTCACCGCCGACGTTTTGCGGGAGATTCTAGCCGGCAAAAAGCCGCAACTGCCGCCGAAGGAGGGCGTCGACAGCGATCTTGAATGGGATGACCATTCCATCGAGTGGCAGGATGGCATAGCGCCAGCTATGTACGCCATCATCAAGCCCATTAAGACCGAAAGTGCAGGAGGGTGGCCGCGACCGGGCCACATCACTGCGGACGGCGTTCCGCTTTCCGTTTTAGTGCAGCTTGCTTACCGAACCGACTATCTCCACATGGATTAGCGAATGCCGAAGGACGACCGCACCTATCGCGCCGCATTCCGAGTTCCGGAGGAGCGGCAGGACCGATTGCTTCACTATATGCAGGAGACCTTAACAGACTTGTTCGGTATTCAGGCACGCTGGGAAAGCCAGGAACGGGATGTGTACGTTCTGCGGCGCGTCGAAGGCCGCGCTGCTCTGCAAGAATCCAAAGCCGCTGAGGAGTTGTCGGAGAGCGTACACGGGAAGATTACGCTGCGGCGCCAACCCGTTCGCGAGCTATGCGACTTTCTCGCAGGACGGTTTGACACCGTTGTCGTTGACGAGACAGGGATGACGGGACACTACGATTTCGACATTCCCTACCAGCACGGTCAGCCTGAAGTGACCACCCGGGCCCTCAAGGATATCGGGCTCGAAACAGTTAAGGCGCAGCGCAGTGTCCAGGTTCTTGTTGTGACACTGGAGGAAGCAGGGCAAGGGAAGGAGCCGTAGACTCTACCATCGCCGGACAAATAGAATCGCTCAAGACGTTGAACCTTTACTCCGAGTGAATCAAGGTTTTCGAGAGGGGTGAGCGTACATCCTGTTGCTCGGAGCGGGGCATCCGACCCATAGAGTTTCTTGAGAAATCTGACCCCAAGGAGCAACCCATGCGTCCTGCCTCTTTATCCGTTCTCGCAGTCCTTCTGCTTGGTTGTTTCGTCACCGCGCAATCCGATCGGACGCAAATCTCAGATCGCGTCGAGGTCTTTGGCGGCTATACGTATGAGAGGCCCGACTTCAGTTTAGTCAACTCGAACGGAGGGGCGAACGGTTGGAACGCTGCCGTAAACTTCAAAATGCGCCCGTGGATCGGAGTGGTCGCCGACTTCTCCGGTCTATATCCCCGTTACACCTTCCCAGAACTCAATGGCGCAAACTCGGTTCCGGCAAGCGGTAGCTCCTATTCGTACTTGTTTGGGCCACAGGTTTCTTTACCACGAGGAAGGTTCAGCCCTTTTGCACACTTCCTGGTTGGGGAGAGCCACGTCTCGAACGAAAACTTCGGAAACCAGGGGAGCATTCAAAATTTTCAGTCCAACCATGCTCTTAGCTTTGCCGCAGGCGGCGGCATTGATTACTGGCTGAAGCCGCGCATTGCGATCCGCGCTCAAGCGGACTGGCTCTATACCAGGTTCACCATCGGAGTAGTACCCGGTACCAACTACAGCCAGAACAGGAACGTTGCGCGCGTTTCGACGGGGATAGTCTTCCGATTCTGAACCTAGCATTGCAATGGCGCTGAGAACCTTTCTTGCCGTTACAGGTGTTCTCATGCTAATCAATTCTGCATTCCGTTGTTGAAAACAGGCGTGGCTGTTGAAAAACTCACTCACCAGAAAATGCCCGAAAACCCTTTGCGGTAGGATGCCCTGCAAGCGACGATCTCTGTTTTGGTGGACATTTTCTATCCCCCAAATCTCGACCGTTATTGGGGAAAGGGACTTTTTCAACAGCCACAGGCGATTTCACTCATTGACCCTCCATGCCTGCTGAGGCGATCTTACGTCAACAGCCGGATCCTTTCTGGCTTATCCACCACTCGCCTAGAAAGGCGATTGCATTATCTGCGGGCCGGACCGGGCAATCGACCGGCGCGCGGAGTCAGAAGCTGCGCGAGCAATGCGACCGCGATAACGGCATGCAGCACGACGGCGGGCCATAGCAGAACGCCATGGAGCGTTGTGGCGACGCCCACCCAGGCAAACAGGATAGCCACCCCAAAGTTGAAGACGAGAAGACCCAACAATGCACTGCGGCCCGATCCAGCGGCCGTCGAAGGCAGACAGGCAATGCCCAGCGCGAGCAGGCCAACCCGTGCAAAGCGAGCAAGTGCTATCCCTACGCCTTCAGGGTTGGTCGCGAACAGCAGCCGGCACGCGACGCCGGGCGCCGTGAGCAAGGCAGCGCCCGCCACGATTTCTAAACACGCTGCCGTCATGACTACCGATCTCTGCAGCATCGCTTTCTCCCTTGAGGGCAAGTGGTTTGCCGAGGGCGGTGGAATGTACTTCGGCCAACTGAATCATGGTCGAACTTCAATGCATACTGGCAATAGTGTCAGTCGTATCGGAAAATCAGAACCGGAACTTCCCAGGCTATTCGTACCGCAGAGCCTCGATGGGGTCCAGACGCGAGGCCCGGACGGCGGGCACCATGCCGCTCACCAACCCCACGGCCGCCAGGATCAGCGTGGCCACGATCAAAGTGCCCGCATCAATGACCAGGCGTATGTCGCCGGCTTCCGCGTTTTTTGCCATGGCGCTGTATAAGGTGAGCCTTCCCACGGAGAACGAGACCGCGTAGGCCAGGATGACTCCCAGCACGCCGCCGATGAACGTGATGGTCAGAGACTCGGCCAGGAACTGAAAAAGAATGTGACTCCGGCGCGCACCCAGCGCCTTTTCCACACCAATCTCACGGGTGCGCTGCGTCACCGAGACCAGCATGATGTTCATGAGGCCGACCCCTCCGATGCCCAAGGTAAGCGTACCGATGAAGCCCAGCAGAATCTTCAGGCCGATCGTGATCATTTCGAGCTGGTGGACTTGTTCCATCAGGTTGAACACCATCATGGCGCGCCGGTCGGTGGGATCGAACTTGTGTTCTACCGCCATCACCGAGCGCACGGTGTGTTCCAGATCTTCGTAAGCCGAGGTCTCATAGTTGAACCAGATGGAGTCAAGGTAGTGGGTATCTTTCACGCCGCTCATGGTGGTGAAGGGGAGGTAGATCACGCGGTTAATATTGTCATCGCCGGCCTGCATCTTGGCGTCCAGGATGCCAATGACTTCAACGCTAAGGCCATCGATGCGGATGCGTTCGCCCAATGCGCTGCGTCCGGAAAAAAGCTTTTCCTTGGCCTCGGAGCCGATGACGGCGACGCGCGCGTGCTGGGTTTCGTCCTGCGCATTGTAGAAGCGCCCCTGCGCCAGTTTGAGCGCGCGGATGGAAAAGACGTTGGGATAGTTGCCGGTAACGTTGAAGGCAAAGGTCCGCGTCTCTACTGGATGTTGGCCTGCTTGTCGGCTTCCGGCGTGATCTGCACGATTTGAGGAATGTTGCTGGTCAGCGTGTCCACGTCGTCGAGGGTAAAGCGTATGGGCACGCCCGCTTTCTGGCCGCCCGCCTGCATCGAATTGCGGCCAGGAATCACGATCATCAGCTTGGTGCCGAAGTTGGCGAAAATATTGGCGCAGGCCTGGCCGAAGCCGTTGCCGTAGGACAGCAGCAAGACAACCGTGGCTATGCCCCAGGCCATGCCGAGCATGGTCAGGGCGGTGCGGCGACGGTTATACCGCATGGCTCCGTAGGCTTCGGTCAGCAAATCGCGCAACATCGTCTTAACCCGGGTCGAATTCCAGGCGATTATTCCTGCCGCAGCGCTTCCACCGGCGGCAGCATGGCGGCCTTGCGCGCCGGATAGAGTCCGGCAATGACGCCTGCCACCGTCAAGCAGCCGATCGCCAGAAACGCCGACGTCGGCACCAGTTTGGGAGGATCAAAATTCCCCACTCCTTGCTGCGTACCCAGCAGAGCCATCAGGGCGCCGGCCAGCCCCATTCCGATCAGTCCACTCAGAAACGTAAGCAGAATCCCTTCCAGGAAAAACTGGAACAGAATGCTGCGATTGGTGGCGCCCAGGGCTTTGCGCAATCCGATCTCACGCGTGCGTTCAGTGACCGTCACCAGCATGATGTTGATAACGCCGATGGCGCCCAGGGCCAGGGTCACCAGTCCGACCGTGCCCAGGAACAGGTTCATGGCATCGAAAATCTTGCCCATCATCTCAGCCTGCTGCACCGTATCCAGGTTTTCGAATGCGTCTTCATCGCGGTAGTCGAAGCCGTGATTCCGGGCGATGATCTTGTGGACTTCTTCCCGCGCCAGCAGGTGTTCGGCCGGCACGCGCGGCTGATAGTTGATCAGGGAGATGGAGTTTTCGTGGTTCTCGCCCTTCAGCGGGAAGTAGGTGGCCATTACCTGGAACGGAATATAGCCGCGCATATTGGTGAGGTTTTCGTCACCCCGGCCGATGCGCTTCACCGTGCCGATCACTTCAAACCGTATGTCGTTGAGCAGGATGAATGCACCCAGCACGGGTCGTCCGGAGAACAGGTTCCGGGTCAGTTCGTCGCCGAGCACGATGACGTTTCGTCGTTGAGCATCATCCTGCTCGTTGAGCCAGCGCCCCTGCTGGATGGGAAGATAGCGGATCTCATTGTACTGAGCCTCCGCGCCGACAATCTGGCCGTTGGCGCTGGCGAATTCGCTCACTGCATGTATGTCATCGCGAGACAGGACTGGCGTGGATTTGCGTACGTGAGGAGCTTCCGCGCGGATGTCCACATAATCCTGATAGGTAAGCAGGTAGTTGCGGGCCGAGTTCATGCTGCCTGCGATCACAGGAGCACGGCCGGGAAAAATAAACATGATGTCTTCCCCGAATTCGGCCAGCCCACGCTTGTTTCCCGAGCGGAAACCCTCGCCCAGGCCGACCAGCAGGAGCAGCGATCCCACCCCCCAGGCTACGCCGAACATGGTTAGGAACGAGCGCAGCTTGTGGGCCCACAGAGTGCGGAAGATTTGCCCGAAAATGTCTAGGATCATCCGCATAGTCTCGGTCATTGTACATTCTGAAACTGCGCCGCGCCCCCCCGCTGTCGGGTAGTGTCCTGATTTGCCTTTTTTCATCACAGAGCCACGGAGTCACGGAGAAGACCTTGAACCTGCAAGAATCAGAAGGGGAGGGTTTTGCCAGGCAGTTGGGTTTCTCTGTGTCTCTGTGACTCCGTGGTGAAAGAGCTGAATTAGGACATTACCCGCTGTCGCGCGAGTTGGCGGAATGAACTGTAGAATAGTTCCATGCCAAGCCAGATTCCCGCCGCGATTCAAAACCACAAATACATTTCCCTGAAAACATTTCGCAAGACGGGAGTGGGGGTCGCGACTCCGGTGTGGTTTGGAGAAGAAGACGGCAAGCTCTACGTGATGACGCGCAGCGACATGGGAAAGACCAAGCGCATTCGCAATAATCCGCAGGTGCGCGTGGCGCCCTGCACGATTCGTGGAACCGTGACCGGACCGGAGTTTGCCGCGACCGCGCGCATCCTGCCGCCGGACGGGCAGGCCCGCGCCCGGCAGGCGATCAACCGCAAGTATTGGATGGCGCGGATTCCGCTGATCTGGTGGAGGACGGATACGTATTTTGAGATCAGCTTTGAATGAAGCATGTTTCAAAGTTTCAGAGTTTCAATGATCACACCGTTTGATCCTGAAATCCGGAAACCTTGGGGCTTGAATCTTTGAAACCCTGAAACTTTGAAACCTTGAAACCTGGTCTGCCTCACCACTGGCCGGTCGTCAAATACTCGTGAATGGATTTTGCCGCGCGCCGTCCTGCGCCCATGGCCAGAATTACGGTGGCGGCGCCGGTCACGATGTCGCCTCCGGCAAACACGCCTTTGCGCGTGGTGCGCTGCGTTTCTTCGCTGGCCTGAATGTATCCCCGCTTGTTGGTGCCGAGGCCAGGCGTTGTGGTCTGCACGATCGGGTTGGCGGTCGTTCCGATCGCCATGATGGCCACCGACAACGGCACATCGAACTCCGAGCCCGCAATCGGCACCGGCCGCCGGCGGCCTGACGAATCCGGTTCGCCCAGTTCCATGCGCACGCAGCGCGCGGCGGTGAGCCATCCTTTGCCGTCGGAGAGAAATTCGACGGGCGCGGTCAGCATGTGAAAATCAATTCCCTCCTGCTGGGCGTGATGCACTTCTTCGATGCGGGCCGGCATCTCGGCCTCGCTGCGGCGGTAGATCACATAGGCATGGCCCGCGCCCAGGCGCAGTGCCGAGCGGATCGCGTCCAGCGCCGTGTTCCCGCCGCCGATCACGGCCACGTTCTTCCCCTGCAGATTGAGCATGGGCTCGTCGTAGACGGGGAACTTATAGGCCTTCATCAGATTGATGCGGGTAAGAAATTCGTTGGCAGAATAAACGCCGTTGAGGTGCTCGCCCGGTATGCCCATGAACTGCGGCAGGCCCGCGCCGGTCCCGATATAGACGGCGTCGTAGCCTTCTTCGTGCATCAGTTCATCAATGGTGATAGTGCGGCCGACGACCACGTCCGTCTCAAATTCCACGCCCATCTCGCGCATGTAATCGAGCTGCTCGCGGATGATCTGCTTGGGCAGGCGGAATTCCGGGATGCCGTACACCAGCACTCCTCCCAGTTCGTGCAACGCTTCGAACACGCGCACCTTGTGGCCTCTCTGAATCAGATCACCGGCGCAGGTCAGTCCCGAAGGACCGCTGCCGACGACCGCAACTTTCTTTCCAGTTGGCGTCACGCTGGGCAGTACGTGCTTGCCCATACGCTGCTCGTAGTCGGCGACGAAGCGTTCGAGATAACCGATGCCCAGCGGCTTCACCTTTTTTCCCAGCAGGCACTTGCCTTCGCAGTGGTCTTCCTGCGGGCAGACGCGGCCGGTGATGGCGGGCAGGACGTTGTCCTCGCGGATTTTCGCAGCCGCCTCCAGGAACTTCCCGGCCACAATCAGTTCCACGAATTCGGTCACCTTCACGCCCACCGGGCAATTGTCGGTGCAGGTGGCCTTGGCGCATTCCAGGCAGCGCTGCGCTTCCCGCTGCGCCAGTTCCTCGCTGTAGCCGAGGTTCACTTCGGTGAAATTGTGGGCCCGCTCCTGAGGCGCCTGCTCGGGCATCGCCTGGCGCGGAACCTTCATGCGGTCCTTGATGGGCACCGGGTTCAGCGACTTCTTTGCGGTCGGACTCATCGTTGTTCTCCCTGTACTCCGGAGGAAGCCGCTACGCAAGGTTCAGCGGCTGAAACGCCGGCTTTCGCGCTGACTGCGCGCTGGTATTCCGCCATGGACTTCTGTTCGGCGTCGCGGTACATGGAGTTGCGCTGCACCAGCACTGCGAAATCCACGTTGTGCGCGTCAAACTCCGGGCCGTCCACGCAGGCGAACTGGCTTTTGCCGTCAACCAGCACGCGGCAGCCGCCGCACATGCCGGTGCCGTCAATCATGATCGGGTTGAGGCTGACGACGGTGTGGATTTTCTCCGGGCGGGTCATGTCGGCCACGGCCTTCATCATCACGATCGGCCCGACGGCCACCACCAGATCAATGCGCGCGCCATTCTGGATCAACTGCCGCAGCTTGTCGGTGACGAAACCCTTGTCGGCGTAACTGCCGTCGTCGGTCGTGATCATCAGCACGTCGCTGACGGCGCGCATCTCCTCTTCGAGAATCACCAACTCTTTGTTGCGGGCGCCCACGATGGAGATGACGCGGTTCCCTGCCCGCTTCAGCGCAGCCGCTGTGGGATAGGCCATCGCCGTGCCCACCCCGCCGCCGACCACGACCGCTGTGCCGTAGTTCGCGATCTCAGACGGTTTGCCCAGCGGGCCGACCACGTCGAGAATCGAATCGCCGGTATTCAGCGAATTCAGCAGGTGCGTCGTCTTGCCCACGGACTGCACCACGATGTTGACCGTACCCCGCTCGGGGTCGGAATTCTCAATGGTGACCGGAATGCGTTCGCCTTCTTCGTAAATGCGCAGAATGACGAATTGTCCGGGCTTCTGTTTGCGGGCAATACGGGGAGCTTCAATGACGAACCGTTTGATGCCAGGCGCCAGAAACTGGGCGTGGATGATCTTGAACACAGGCCCTCCGCGGGACGGAAATGGCGTAAAGTCCCGCGAAAGTCATTGTGGCTGGGGAGTCGCAGAATAGGCTGTGATTCTGATCACAGTTCGGTGTGCGGCGATTCAAACCTCCGGAAATGACGCCCCTAGCAGCATTTACGCCCGGCTCTGGTATTCAGGCGAAATGCCGATATAGTAACTTCATGCCAGAATCTGACCCCGGCAACGTGCTCCGCGACGCCAGAATCAAAATTGAGGCCGACGGCGGATTGGTCATTCCCGCTGCGTTCCGCAGCGCCCTAGGGATCGAAGCTGGCGACGAGATCGTCTTGCGCTGGGAAGGCCACGAATTGTGCATCACGAAGAAATTACGGAGTGAGCGCGCCAAACGCAGCGCACAACGACGCGCTCGCCGCTAGATTACTTGCACCTTGCGCGCCCTGCGTAATAGTTCCCGAATCCCCACCCCTCGGAATTGAGTTCAGCCTCCCAGTCCTTCCAGGCAAGCGGAAGATAGTCACATGGCAGGTCGCATCCTCCTCCCGGCTTGACTAGGCACCTCAAGGAGAGCGCATAGGCGTGCTCGCGCTGCTCAGCGGTCGCTCTGACGTCCAGCGCAACCAGCAAGTACGGTTTTCCTATCGGCGTCGGGAAACCGTAGTGGGTTTCTCCGGCGCGATAGTTCTCGGGATATTTCACATATTCCTCAACCATGCCACCCGAAGGCGCAGTAGGAAAAACGCGGGTATCTCGCATTACGTCCACGTGCACGCTCTGGACCGTCCCTTTGTTAACCGTCACCCAAGCGTCAAATTTGGCGGCAGGCTCGATCCGCAGATAAGACAACCATGTATTCCGGATTGCGAAGCTGTAGTCACTCCGGTCGCCCTGACGGCCCGACCAGCGACAGTGTCTCGTATGCCGTTCCGCCAGCTTTTCGACATCAGAAAGAGTTGATGTGCCCACCTCGATTCTCGAGACATCGGCGAGGATGCTGGCTGCTTCGGCCTTGATTACGAACGAATAAATGCCCAGCGCAATGATCGCCAAAACTGTGACGAGGACAAGCGATATTAGTATCAGTTGCGGACATGGAGGCAGTTTCATGGATTCTTAGACACCAGTAGGATCATTCGCGAGCCGCCCTACTTCCCTTCCGGCTTGAAGATCACGCCCTGGCTGCTGCGGCTGTTCATCACCACCCGCAGCGGCTGGGTGAATTGCAGGTGCCGCACGCATCCTTGCTCTTCGACCGCCGGCTGTTCGGCCAGCCATTGCCAATCCACAGAGCCTTCTCCGGCATCGGGGTTGACCGTGAAGTATCCTACCTGAAACGCGGTCAGATTCTGAAAGAAATGGCTGCCTTGCGATGGCGTGACCCGAAAATCGCGGAAGCCGGCTTCGACAATCGCGCGCGCGCCGGCGATTTCGTCCCACTCCACCGGAATACCCAGCCAGGGATCGTTCGATCCCCAGCGGCCCACGCCGATCAGCAGGTAGGGGCGATTCTCCGCGCTCAGGCTGGCATTGAAGTGCGCCACCGATCGCGCCACTTGCTGGCTGCGGCTGCGCTCGAAGCGGTGCGAATCCACCACCACAATATCGTGCAGGTTTTCGATGCGCCCGTTGCCCAGAACTTTTGTGCTCTGACACAGTAACTGCGCCGGGTCTACTTCGCCAATGGTGAGGTCTCCCTGATCGCGGGCCAGGGTCAGCGGACGAATCTGCAGGAAGCCGAATTCCGCCGGCTCGTCGGAGCGCGGCAGGCGGACGGCGAATTCGATCTCCACCGGATTGCCCAGCGCATCTTCTCCGGCCCGCACCAGCACCTCCAGAATTGTGGCCAGCGGGAAGATGCCGTGCTTGAGCATGGGCGCAAAGGTCACCACGCGAGCGCCGGGACGGCTGATGCCGTCGTAGACGGCATGGTTATCCGCCGAATACGTTGACGCCACCGGATCCAGCGTGCCATCGGCCTCGGCCACATCGAGGCCGAAGCGGGCTTCGCGCAGATGGCCGGGACCCGCGCCGTGGGGAACGCCGTCCAGTTCGAGGGCGCAGAACTCGGTCTGGGTGTTGGCCAGAATGTCTTCTACGGAAGAAAACTGCAGCAGATTCCGCGGATAGCGCGGGCAGAAGTTCAGGCACCTGCCGCCATCCACGACCGTGCGGCCCAGGCCCAAAGCCACCGCCGCAATGCCGTCGGCAAACGTCATGGGCGGCACGGGATAGAAATTGTGCGAGCGCACCACGCCGGAAAAATCCGGATAAAAGCGCGGCCCGTGAGCCGTGCCCACCACCCGCTGCAGGATCACCGCCATTTTTTCTTCTTCCAGGCGGTAGGGTGTGGCGCGCACGTAGGCTTTGGCGTGTTGGCTAAAGGTGGAGGCGTAGACGCGCTTGATGGCTTCGGAAAGTTCGTCGAGCCGCAGGTTGAGGCTGGCCTGCTGATTGCCCAGCATGAAAGTTTCATAGACGCCGGTGAAGGGCTGGTATTGCGAATCTTCGAGCAGGCTGGAGGAGCGCACGGCCAGCGGGTAATTCACTTCCGAGAGAAAGGCCTTCAGATCTTTCTGCAGGCCGGCCGGCAGAGGGGCATCCAGAAAGCGCTGCTGGATTTCGGTGTCGTCGTCGCAGTGCAGGACAAAGTCGCTGAGATTATTTTCTGACAGAAACTGGTCGAACACGTCGGTGGCCAGAACCACGGCGGGCGGCACCGCAATACGGACGCCCGGAGAGCGGCGCGCGATACGGCGCGTGCGCAGCAGATGCCGCACGAAAGCCAGGCCGCGGGCCTTGCCGCCCAGCGACCCGGAGCCGATCCTGAGAAAACCAGAGTCCGACGCCTTGAATGTGCCGGCCCTGAAATCGCCGATCAGGACTTCATTCTGCTCGCGGCGGTAGTCGTTGATGGATTCGATCAGATCGCGGCGCAGGTGCTCGGGGCCGTTGAAATCAGTCACCTTGCGCGGACGCAGCTTGGCGGCCAGGGCAAACTCGGTGCGCGCCATCAACCAGTGGGAAAAGTGATTGCTCTGCGCGTGGTAAACGATGCTTTCCGCGGGCACGGTCTGCAACTGCTCTTCCAGCTGGTTGAGATCGGTGGCCCTTCCCACCTCGCGCTGGTCGGGCATGCGAAAGACAAAGTCGCCAAATCCGAAGGAATCGGTGAGAATGCGGCGCAGGTCTTTGAGCAGCGTGGGCGAGCGCTTGCGCAGGAAGGAATACCCTTCCGCGTGGGCCCGCGGACGGAATTCGGGGCGGCTGGTCTGCAGCACCGCGGGCACATCCGGCACCAGGCTCTTCACCAGGCGCGCCAGTTCGAAACCTGCTTCCGGACTGAGCTTTCCATCCCGGGGAAACTCGACGTCCGAGACCAGTCCGAAGAGGTAGTCGCGATACTCTTCGACCAGCTGCGCGGCGTCTTCGAAATTGGAGGTGAGCAGGATTTTCGGCCGCGCCTGCATGCGCACCAGCTTGTGCGCCACGTTGATGCCTTCCTGAATCACGCGCCGCGACTGCTTGATCAGTTCGGTGTAAAGGACGGGCAGAAATGACGAGTAATAACGGATGTTGTCTTCCACCACAAGCAGCACCGGCACGCCCATGGCGCGCGTGTCGTGCAGCACGTTGCGCTTGTCTTCGATGTACTTGACGATTGCGATCAGGATGCGGGCATTGCCCTGCCAGAGAAAGACGCGGTCAATGTCGGTGACCGGATTGCACGCTACGAAATTCTTGATCTCGCGATAGTCGTAACCCAGCACGACCACGGGAACGTCGAGCCCGGCGCGGCGCACTTCGCGGGCCAGCTGCGCGGCGTCCATGTCGCCGACGGCGAGGTTGGTCACGATCAGATTGAACTGCGCATTGGCGCGAGCCAGGTCAAGCGCCTCGGCGCAACTGGAAACGTGGGTGATGCCGGGAATCTGCTGCAGGTTCAGGTCGAGCGATTCGTCGATCAGCAGCTCGTTCAGCCGTCCGTCTTCGCGCAGGATGAACGAGTCGTACAGGCTCGACACCAGAAGGATGTTGTGCACCTTGAAGGGCATCAGATTTTCGAAGCCTTCAAAGCGCTCTTCGGCGTCGAGGATGGGCTCGGTAACGCGCAGCAGAGACATGGGGAACGTTAACAGCTAATCATACTCGCGAGGAGAGAATCATCTCACGTGGGGACAGCCGCCCCCGGCTGTCCGGTCGAGCGAAGCTCGACGGCTCTGGCCGGAAGGAAGGGGTGCCGGAGGCACCAGCGAAAATAGCCCGCCAGTTCACTGGCGGGTAGGCTACGAGCAGAGTCCCCTCGTGCCGGAGGCACGACTGAAATACTCCCTATCACTTCATTTCAGCCGTCCCTCCGGGACGGGTTCCTCGTGGTCGGGCCTGACCCGGCCTTGAAAGGCCGGGCTATTGTCAGCTGTCCCTCCGGGACAAGGCGAGCCATTGTCACTTGTCGCTGGAACGAAGTTGCAGACGTCAGCTGGCCTGATCAGATCAAAGCATTGGGGAGCGCGAGTTTCTTGCGATTCAGCTGTGGCGCAGAAGATCTCCGGGCTGCTCGCTTCGTGGAATCCCCTGCGCTGAGCGTCTGCAGGCGCAGGACGAACTTTTTGGGCCTCGACCATACCGAACATCAGCTCGATTTTGGCGCGTTCCAGCGGCAGGTTAAATCGATTTAATGAGCGAATCTAAGTTGTTGTTTATAAACACGTTACAGCGATTTCTTTACACAGGACTTCAAGTCCGTAACTCACTAGGTTTCAGTCGCTTGTAACGATGTTGCACCATTTGTGGTGCAGCAGGTAGCCGGTCGAGGTCTTGACTTTTCTCCCCGTGGGAAAGGGCACGGGATTTAATGGATCGCGGAAATAGAAATCAAGAAACCACAGTGTGGGTGCCCCCATGTCTCGCCGTTTTTGCGAGACATGGGAGGGGGCTTGAGGGCGGGCCGGCGCTTTCTCGTCGGCGGCGACCGAAGGTGCTAAGATTCTCTACAAGGAGGTTTTATGAATAAAGTATCTGCCTCTGACGGGGTCTGGAATCGGTTGATAGTTGAGATGCTGGTCGCTATATATCGAAACCGGATGCTGAAGCGCTTCTCGAAGTGGGTTTAGTAAGCCTTCAGGGCTCACGCCATCATCTTGAGCAGTCCTGAGCCTTCGATTGCAGCTTATCCGAGTAGTCGTGGATGTGTGATCGCAGTTCGAGTTGGCGCTCCTGCAATTCCGTCATAACCGGGGTTATGCTTCCCTGCAAGAACAGCCCTTCATCGTCAGAAGGCAGCGCATCGAGCAGGTTGGTGAGGTCTAAGTACGCGTCCCCCATCGCCTCTTCGATATGGATGTCTATACTTAGCGACTCCTCGTAGCGTGCCCGCCTCAACGCCTCGGCCAACTTGGGGTTGTTGGGGTCGGTTTTCCGTAGGCGATCATCAAGGGCGGTACTGTACGCTTCAAGTTGGTGCTGGGCGTCAATGTAGGAACGTAGCGATTTCAGATCGGTCAGCGTCACGCGACAGAAATTCTCAATCAAGTTCCCCTTAGCGTAGCCCACCTTCATCTTCCCGACATCAATGGAACTGATCTGTTTTTGCCATCGCTCGGTGGCCGCATCAGGTCCGCTCATGTAGTCCCGGTACCGCGAGGCGTCCATCACTTGGGCGGTGCACGGGTGAACCGTCGCGAGCCCGAGAAGAACGGCGAACAACCTTGGCGTCCTCATGGCGGGGATTGTACTCCACAGTTGGAAAGCTCGTTGATGCTTAAAGTCAAAATTCCCACCCTTGCCGCAAAAAGCGCGGCAAGGATGGGGCACCCGTTTCATCGTTACTGCATGTAACTGCCGGGCTTCGCCCGGCTGGGCGGACGAGGGCGTCCGCCCCTCCACAAATCAACTACACCAACCCTTGATCCAGCATGGCATTGGCGACCTTGAGGAAGCCGCCGATGTTGGCGCCGTTCACCAGGTTGCCGGGCGTGCCGTATTTCTCGGCCGTTTCGTAGCAGGTCTGGTGGATGGCGATCATGATCCTGTGCAGACGGTTGTCCACTTCCTCGCGGGTCCAGCTCAGCCGCTGGCTGTTCTGGGACATTTCGAGGCCGCTGGTGGCCACGCCGCCGGCATTGGCGGCCTTGGCCGGTCCGTACAGGATCTTGGCATCGAGGAACATCTTGGTGGCTTCGAGCGTGGACGGCATGTTCGCGCCCTCGGCAACCAGCTTGCATCCGTTCTTCAGCAGGTTGGCCGCATCTTTCGCGGTGATTTCGTTCTGGGTGGCGCTGGGGAAGGCGCAATCGGCCTTCACGTTCCACAGCGGGTTGTGCTCCAGCTTGATGTCGGTGGGCATGAAGATGGCTTTCTTGTACTTGTCGGCGTAGTCGCGAATGCGGCCGCGCTTCACGTTCTTCAGGTCCATGACCCAGGCCAGTTTCTCGCGGTCAATGCCATCGGGATCGTAAATGACGCCGTTCGAATCGGACACCGTGACTGGCTTGGCGCCGAAGTCGAGCAGTTTCTCGATGGTGTACTGCGAGACGTTGCCGCTGCCGGAAACCAGGCAGAGCTTGCCTTCCAGCTTGTCTTTCCGCGTCTTCAGCATTTCGTCGGCGAAATAGACGCAGCCGTAGCCGGTGGCTTCGGGACGAATCAGCGAGCCGCCCCAGCCCAGGCCTTTGCCGGTCAGCACGCCGGTGAATTCATTGCGCAGCCGCTTGTACTGGCCGAACAGAAAACCGATCTCGCGTCCGCCCACGCCGATGTCACCGGCGGGAACGTCGGTGTCAGGCCCGATGTGACGCTGCAGTTCGGTCATGAAGCTCTGGCAGAAGCGCATCACTTCGTTGTCGCTCTTGCCCTTGGGATCGAAATCGCTGCCGCCCTTGCCGCCGCCCATGGGCAGCGTAGTGAGCGAGTTCTTGAAAACCTGTTCAAATGCCAGGAACTTCAGGATGCCGAGGTTGACCGAGGGATGGAAGCGCAGCCCGCCCTTGTAGGGGCCGATGGCGCTGTTCATCTCGATGCGGAAACCGCGGTTGACCTGAACGTTGCCCTGATCGTCGAACCAGGGAACGCGGAACATGAGGACGCGCTCTGGCTCGACAACCCGCTCCAGCAGATGAACTGACTGGTATTCGGGATGTTTGGCCAGGGCCAACCTCAAAGAGTCCAGCACTTCTTGCACCGCCTGATGGAACTCAGGCTCGGCGGGGTTCTTCGCTTTCACGCTGATCATCACGGATTCAATGTAGTCCCCTGGAACCTTGATTCCCGGGGGTGTCATCACAGCCATAGTCCTACCTCCGTAGGTACAACCTGTACATAATGCCGCTACTCATTCTCTTCTTCCATAAAGAAGTGGCAGTGACGTATCGCACCGCTGGGGGTGATTGGCGTCACGCGGTGCGGATGTAGCATGGAATGAATAAGATACGGGGACCGTTGTGGGATATTCGGGTGATTCTGTGGGTACCTGCAACATCACGCGGCGCGCATGGCAGGTTTTCGGCGTGCAATCATTGATTGCAGTGCTATCATTGATAGCATGCCAAGCATTACCATCCGAAACCTGGAACAGGACACGAAACGCAAGCTCAAGATCCGCGCGGCCACGAATGGGCGGTCCATGGAGCAGGAGGCACGCGAAATCCTGAAGAGTGCGCTGGCCCAGACCTCCAGGAAACACAGCAATCTCGCCGAGCGTATTCGCGCCATCTTCGGTCCGCTGGGAGGAGTGGAGCTGGAGCGCCTGGCACGGGAACCCGTACGCGATCCAGATTGGCTCAGTGAGGGGGAGTAGAGAGTTTCACCACGGAGGCACAGAGACACGGAGAGAGAATTGTTGAATTCTGATTGTTGATTGTTGAATGACAACCCTGAGCTTCCGGTAGCGGTTCTCATTCAACAATCAAAAATCAACAATGAGTATTTGCGTTCTCTGTGACTCCGTGTCTCCGTGGTGAGAATTTGCGCGATGATCATTCTCGATACTAATGTCGTTTGCGAACTGATGCGCCCGGCGCCGGAGCCGCGGGTACTGCACTGGTTCAGCAGTCAGGCGGCGGAGGACCTGCACGTCACCGCCGTGACGATGGCGGAAATTTTTTACGGCATCGAACTCATCTCCGTTAGCCGGCGCCGCGACGCACTTCGAGCGGGCGCCGAAAAGATGTTCGGCGGCGCGTTCGCGGATCACATTCTGACCTATGAGGACCGAGCCGCCCGTGCGTTCTCGCAGATCGCGTCCTCTCGCCGCCGGCAAGGGAAACCGATGTCCGCTTTCGAGGCGCAGATCGCGGCGATCGCGCGGGTTCATGGAGCGACGCTGGCCACACGCAACCCTTATGTTTTCGAAGGATGCGGGGTGAGGCTGGTCAATCCGTGGGAGGGGTGAGCTGCGCCGGTCGCGCTTCTAGACCCAAAGCGAATGACCTATGTGGTGAGTGAGTGGTAAGACGACGGTGCCGGAGGCACCTCCGAAAGTAGCCCGCCAGTTTACTGGCGGGAAGACTCCGAACCACGGAACCTCGTGCCGGTCAGCCGTCCCTAACGGGACGGGCGGATCTCAACGGCGGCAACCCGGCGTTGAAACGCCGGGCTATTGTCAATCGTCCCTTCGGGACGAAGTGCATCTAGCAGATTCTCGGCAACTGCTCGCCGCTCAGCATGTCCACCACCCGGTTGCCGCCGATGCGGCTTTGCAGCACGACCGTGCGGCCGGGGGTCTCTTCCACTTTTCCTATGCGGACGGATGCTCGCGACACCTCGACTTTCTTCAGAACGTCAAGGGCAGCGTTGGCTTGCGCTTCCGGAACGAATACGGCGAAGCGGCCTTCGTTCGCCACATACAGGGGATCGAGGCCGAGGATTTCGCAGGCGCCCTCGACGACTTCGTCGACCGGAATCAGCGCTTCTTCCAGCTTGATGCAGACATTCCGGTCGCCGGCGATCTCGTTCAGCGTTGTCGCCAGGCCGCCGCGGGTCAGGTCGCGCAGGCAGTGAATTTCAATTCCCGCATTGAGCAGCGCTTCGACTGCGGGCCACACGCTGGCCGTGTCGCTCAGAATCGGCGATTCGAATTCCAGGCCTTCGCGCACGGAAAGAATGGCGATGCCGTGGCGGCCGAGATCGCCGCTGATGATGACGGCGTCGCCGGGCTCGACTGAGGCCGGGCCGATGGCAGCCAACGGTCTTCCCTCAGGGGCTAAAGCTCCCGTTTTTCTTGGCTGCTGATGGCGCGGCTGAAGCCGCGCCCTTTCAAAGCCATTTATGAGCCCAGCTCCGGACTCGACGACGCCGATCCCGGAGGTGTTGATGAAAATGCCGTCGCCTTTGCCCTTGTCCACGACTTTGGTGTCGCCGGTCACGAGTTGCACGCCAGCCTTGGCCGCGGCTTCCTGCATCGACGTGACGACGGTGCGCAGCGTCTCCATCTCGAGGCCTTCTTCGAGAATGAAGCCGGCACTGAGGAAAAGAGGACGCGCGCCGCACATGGCGAGATCGTTGACCGTGCCGTTGACGGCGAGGTCGCCGATGTTGCCGCCGGGGAAAATCAGCGGGCGCACGACGAAGGAATCAGTAGTGAAGGCAAGGCGTGAACCGGGCGTCAATCCGTCAAGCGGCAGGACCGCGCCGTCGTGGCGCTGGTCGAGCGCAGGGTTCGAGAAGGCGGGAAGAAAAATCTTTTCGATGAGCTGATGGGTGAGCCGTCCGCCGCCGCCGTGGGCCAGAACGATGCGATCGTCAGCGACTCGCGGGACTGGGCAGCTCAGTGTGAACGTCGTGGGTTTGCCGTCTGCCATAGTGGTAATAGGCCGCGCAGGCGCCTTCTGACGATACCATGGGAGCGCCCAGCGGATTCTCGGGCGTGCACTTCACGGCAAACGCCGGGCAGTCGTGAGGCTTTTTGATGCCTTGCAGAATCAGACCGGCGATGCACTCCGGAGATTCGTGCGCCGGTTCGCCCGACGAAGGGAAGCGGAGGTTGGCGTCGTATTTCTGGAAACGTCCGCGCAACTGGAAGCCGCTGGCCGGAATCTCGCCCAAACCGCGCCACTGCCGCGGGGTGATCTCAAACACTTCGGCGATGCGCTCCTGCGCGGGCCGATTCCCTTCCCGCCGAACCGCGCGGCTGTACTGATTTTCCACCTCATGCCGGCCTTCCTCAAGTTGCGTCACAGTCATGAGAATGCCTTCGAGCAGGTCGAGCGGCTCGAAACCAGTTACGACGATCGGAACCTTGTAGCGCGCGGCAATCGGGATGTATTCCTCGTAGCCCATGACGGTGCAGACGTGACCGGCGGCGAGAAACCCCTGGACGACGCAGTTTTCGGAGGACAGCAGCGCCTGCATGGCGGGAGGGACCAGCACGTGGGAAACGAGCAGCGAGAAATTCTCCACGCTATCGTGATCGGCCTGCCACGCGGCCATGGCGTTGGCGGGAGCCGTGGTTTCGAAGCCCACGGCGAAGAAAACGACTTGGCGCTCGGGATTGGTCTTCGCCAGTTTCAGCGCGTCCAGCGGCGAATAGACGATGCGCACGTCGGCGCCTTCGGCCTTAACGTCGAACAGGCTCTTGGACGAGCCGGGCACGCGCAGCATGTCGCCGAAGGAAGAGAAAATTACATCTGGGCGCTGCGCGATGGCGACTGCCTTGTCGATCAGTTCGATTGGCGTGACGCAGACCGGGCATCCGGGGCCGTGCACCAGCGTGATCTCGCGCGGCAGCAGGTCTTCCAGGCCGCTCTTGACGATGGTGTAAGTCTGGCCGCCGCAGATTTCCATGATCGTCCAGGGGCGCGTGACTTTGGCGCGGATGGCCTGGGCGAGTTGCTCGGCCGCCTTCTGGTCGCGATATTCACTGAGGAATTTCACCGAGTTCCTCTTTCAGCGCGCCCAGTTCCTCGAGGTACTGGAAGACGCGCTGCGCTTCGGCTTCGTCAATCACGCTGATGGCGAAGCCGACGTGGACCAGAACGTATTTGCCGACTTCGGCCTCGGGCGTGTAGGCCAGGTGGATTTCTTTGCGCACGCCGCCGAAATCCACCTTGGCGCGGCGGAAAGCGATATCGCCAGCGTCGATGATTTCGACGACCCGTCCGGGAACAGCAAGACACATGACGCGCTCCTCACCTCAGGGGCTAAAGCCCCTCAGTATCGCTGCCCTTGACGCGGCCCTGAAGGGCCGCTCTTCCACGGCACTGCCCGCGCCTTCCCATAACCACTGACCCGCTTAGCGACCTTTGCGAGAATCTTTGCGATCTTTGCGGTAAGAAAGCTCGAACGCAAAGGGCGCCAAGGACTCGCGAAGTCCGCGAAGAAAATCCTACAGCCTTGCCATTACCGCCTGGCCTAGCGCGATACCGCCGTCGTTGGGCGGGACACGCTGGTGCGTATACACGGTAAAGCCGCGAGATTCCAGCGCCGCGGCTGTCCGCTCCGTCAAATAACGATTCTGAAACACGCCGCCGCTGAGCACAACCTGCTTCAATCTGGCACGGGCGGCGACTACGTTGCCAGCAACTGCATTTTCGGCAACTGCGTTTTCGGCCACTTCAAGGATCCACGCGACCAAAGCGTTGTGAAAGCGCGCGGCAATCAGCGGCACAGATACTCCGGCGCGCTTGTCAGCCACGACGGCCTGAATCAAGGGACCCCAGTCTCCACCACTCAAAGGATACGCCTCCTCGGTGCGCAACGCCCCAATTTCATTTTCCAGCAGCATGGCGGCCTGGCCCTCGAAGCGATTCTGCTGGGCCACGCCTGTGATCGAGGCCACGGCGTCAAACAGGCGTCCCACGCTGGTGGTGGGGACGACGTTGATGTTCCGTTCGAGCATCAGACGGACTCGCGGGTCAGCGGCTTCGGGTCCGCAAGCCTGAAACAGCAGACTGGCCGCCGAACGCCAGCCTTCGCGGACGGCGGCGTCTCCGCCCGGCAGGCCGAACGATCGCAGGTGGGCGATGCGCTCGAAATGATTGCATTCGCCGCGAAAAAATTCGCCGCCCCAGATGGCGCCATCGAGGCCGTATCCGGTGCCGTCCCAGGAAACGCCGAGATATTCGCCTTCGACGTCGTTCTCCGCGGCGCAGGCGGCGACGTGCGCCTGATGATGCTGCATGCGGAGGATCGGCAGGCCTGCCTGCTCGGCCCAGTGCGTCGAGGCATAGTCGGGATGGAGATCGCAGGCGACCAGTTCGGGCTTGAAACTGTAGAGGCGGCAGAGATCGGCAATGGCGCGCTCGAAGGCGCCGCGGGCCTCGAGCGTATCGAGGTCGCCGATGTGCTGGCTGAGAAAAACGTCCTGGCCGACGGCGATGGCGACGGTGTTCTTGAGATGGCCGCCGACGGCGAGTACGGCAGGCAAGCTGTGGCGCACGCGAATGCCGAGCGGGGCGTAGCCACGGGCGCGGCGGAGAATGCCGGCGCGTCCGCGGGTGAGACGCACCACGGAATCGTCGCAGGCGCGCACGATCGGCCGGTTGTGCATCAGGAAGCGGTCGGCGATGTCTTTGAGGCGAGTGGCCGCTTCGTCGTTGGCGATGGCGATAGGTTCGTCGCTGCGGTTGCCGCTGGTCGCGATCAGAGGAAATCGGCACTCCTGCATCAGCAGGTGATGCAGCGGCGAATACGGCAGCATGACGCCGAGATAGGGCGAGCAGTGAGCGACGTTCCAGGCGAGATCGGTAGCGCTCTTGGGTTTAGCTAATACGATGGGCGCGGCCAACGACTCGAGCAGTTCGACTTCGGCCGGTGAAATGTCGCAATATTCGCGCGCGATTTCGAGCGACGGCATCATGAGCGCGAAAGGTTTCTCTTCGCGATGCTTGCGCAGGCGAAGGCGCGCCACGGCGGCAGCCTGGCGGGCATCGACCAGAAGCTGAAATCCTCCGATGCCTTTGAGCGCGACAATCTCGCCGCGGCGCAAGGCCTGGGCGACGTCTTGAATCGTGCCGTCGAGTTGGGGGCCGCACACCGGGCACGCGTTGGGCTGGGCGTGGAAGCGGCGGTTGGCGGGATTTTCATATTCCTCGCGACAGGCGGGGCAAAGCACAAACTCGCGCATGGTCGTGTTGGGCCGGTCGTAGGGGATGTCGACGACGATGGTGTAACGCGGGCCGCAGTTGGTGCAGTTGGTAAAGGGATATTCGAAGCGGCGATTGGAGGGATCGAACAGTTCGGCGCGGCAATCGGCGCAGGTGGCGAGGTCGGGAAGAACGTTGACGGTCTTTCCGGAATCGGCGTCGCTCGAAAGAATCTCGAAGCGCATTGAGCCTTCGGTTTGAATCCGCGCCGATTCGCGCACGGTGACGACCGAGGCTTTCGGCCGCTCGCGCTCGAGCCGCCCTTCAAAACGGGTCAACCGATCGGGCGGGCCTTCGACTTCGACCACCAGGCCGGCGGAGGAATTCAATACCCAGCCGGTGAGGGACATTTCCGTCGCGAGGCGGTAAACGAAGGGACGGAATCCGACGCCCTGCACGGCGCCGCGCAGCGTAATGCGCAGACGTTCGAGCGCGGGATTTGCGGCGCGAGTCATCGCAGGACGAGAATTCCCTGATTCTAGAGCATTCTAGGGGGCGCCGCGGCACCGGCGGGTCTGGCAGTGTCCTAGTTTGGCTTTTTCACCACAGAGTCACGGAGAAGACCTTGAACCTGCAAAAACCGGAAGGAGCGTTTGCCAGGCAGTTGGTTTTCTCTGTGTCTCCGTGTCTCGGTGGTAAGAAAACCAGCTTAGGACATTACCGCGGTCTAAAAGCCTTAACCGCGAAGGACGCCAAGAAAGGCCGCGAAGATCGCGAAGAAAATCAGAGCTTTCTGCAGCCTGTCAGTGCTTTCGCCTGCCGCCTTTCGCTGAATCGCTGTTTGCCCACGCTCTTACTCCCGAACCGTCAGCACGGGGCAGTGGGCCTGGGCGATCACCTGATGGTCGGTCGTCCAGGGCAGGTGAGTGCTGCCGGCGCGTGCGGCCGTGCGGGCGCCGAGCACGACGAAATCGGCTTCCCGCGCCGAAGCAACCTTCAGGATGCGCTCCGCGGCCGGGCCGAATTCGAGCACCGTTTCCGGCGGATATTGCAGGGCTGCATCCTTGGGCAGCAAATCTTGCAAGCGGCGCACACCCTGCTCGACGAGGTCGGGCTGGCTGCCCAGATGGGTGTAATCCTCGAACACATGCATAAGGGTGAGCCGCGCATGGAATGCCTCAGCGAGAGACACGGCCGCCCGGGCGACGGCTGGCGCGTTGTGCGCAAAGTTGGTCGCGAAAAGGATCTGCCGCACCTCGAGCTCGATCGGGGCAAGATCGCGGCCAGCAGCCGGAAAAGCGGGAAGTTTGGCCCGGCCAGAGACCTTCGGGCCAACGCTGAGCACGGGACAGGGAGCGTGGCGCAGAATATCCTCGGCCACCGAACCCAGGAGCAGCTTGCCCAGTCCGGTGCGGCCGTGCGTGCCGACCACGATGAGATCCACTTCCTTTTCGGCAATGATCTCGGACAGGTTCTGCCAGATCAAGCCATGGCGCACGTGAGTGTGGTGAGGGATTCCCTCAAAACGCAGCGCCATGTGCTCAATTTTTTCCTGGGCTTCCTGGAGCGCGCTCTCGTAGATGGTGCCCATGCTGACGTAATCGACGCCGCCGGTCATGGCCAGCAGGCTGGTGTCGGAGAGCACGTGCGTGACGTGCAGGGTGCTCCCAAAGCGCCGGCAAATGGCGGTGGCATAGGGCAGAGCTGACTCTGAGGTGGGAGAAAAATCGGTGGCGAACAGGACATTCCTGGGAGGAGCAACGATCTTTCGCTCGGCCAGTGCGGTCTTGCCTTCTTCGACTCTAGCTTCGGAGAGTGTCACGGAACACCTCCATGCTCAAGTTCAGGATCACGCAGCGGACTGATTTTCGATATGCCGCCTGTCACCGGCGGGTGTGATTCAGGTCACGTTGAAAAAACTGGGCGAGCATTTTCAGCAGGATGCGTACGGGAAAAGCAGGTTCCTCACGGCTGAAGCCGTTCGGAATGACAGACCGCCATCGCAGCACTGAAAACCGAGTTGAACTACAATCTCTGGGCGGAGCGGCGCTGGTGTTGGCGTGCTCGACAGCAGGCCCGGAATCTGTTGAGCAAGGGAGGCGAATCATGCCCACGAAGGCTGGCAATCGAAACGGATCG
>Ga0181533_1002154_pt1 | contig 23687 bp, 22 predicted proteins | sample PEATcosm2014_Bin_45_FD_119772 | JGI IMG/M metagenome (GOLD analysis project Ga0181533, IMG submission 119772) | Peatland microbial communities from MTU Mesocosm Facility, Houghton, MI, USA - PEATcosm2014_Bin11_60_metaG | ecosystem: Environmental > Terrestrial > Soil > Wetlands > Peat | place...
CAGGCAAGAGTGGCCAATTTACTGCCAGAACCAGCGATCCCAAGGTAATAGAGAAAGCTCGAAGAGAATTGGCAAAACCTAAAATGAAACGTCACCTTTTTCTTGATGGGAAACTGGCTTCAGGAGACGCTCAAATCAATAAGCCATGGCACTGGCACATAGTTAATAACAGGTGGGACCTCGTTGAGATGAGCATAGAACTATGCGACGGAACACCTGAAATGGTAGAAAAGGATGTTGCTCACTGGGTTAAGGATGTAAAAAGGTTCTGCCCTTGGAAATCTTATGTGGTGGAAGAGAAAAAATAAAGGTAGTGTGATTCTCATTGGGAGGCATTTATGAAGGCACTTGTTCTTGGCGGAGGATCAATCAAGGGATGTTTTCAAGCAGGCGCAATTTCTGAACTTTTGATGGCGGGATTTAAACCTTCAAAAATTTATGGTGTTTCAGTAGGCTCGCTCAATGGCGCGTTTCTTACGGACCAAGCTGCTAAACTCAAAAACAAAGACAATAAACCCGATTGGCCAGCGATTGGAGAAGCACTTAAGAATCTATGGCTGACCAGGATCGACAGTTTCGATAAGATTGGGAAAACTAGAGGCGGGCCAGCCATCCTGTGGGACAGCATTTTCAGCGAATTCAACGGCCTCATTGATACCGAGAACCTCCAGCAGTTGATAGGTAGCATTATCAGTGAAGATAACTTGCGTAACAGTCCAGTTGAGTTTTTTGCTGGCTGTGTAAACTTATCCAACGGCCAGTTCCTGATGGCTGATCCAAGTTACCCGGATATCATGAAATATATAATCGCCAGTACGGCTATTCCGGTTATGATGCCGATCTCATATATTAATGGCAGTCCGCTTGTCGATGGTGGTCTCCGCAACGTCACACCCCTTAAATATGCCGCTAATGATACAGCAGTCAACGCTATTGTCAGTGTCGCGTGTCAAGCAGAGCAAGTGCCACCGGTAAATTTGAATTACGAGAACCTACTATCTTACGCCGAGCGCCTTATGGATATTATTGTGAACGGAATAGTCACAAACGATTTGGAATGGGCCGAGTATATCAATGATTACTGCCCGAAGGATGGCACCATTGTCAAGGTTGGACCTTTCCAGGGATACCGGTACATTCCGATTGGCGTTATCCGTCCTGCGCAAGAGCCGGATATCGATATACAGAACTTTAACCAAGACCAAATCAAGAATCTCTTGGAAATTGGCCAGTATACAGCCCGTCAGCAGCTCAAGACTGGAAAATTCAAGGAAATACTATCTCAGCCGGATTGATTAATTTTAAGACTTTTGAACTCCCTGTGGTCTCTGCCGCAGGGAGTTCAAAAACGGACCCGGTAAAGGACATATAACTTATGAATGGTGGCGATTATGTCTCTGCCTTCATTTGAGTTAGTCAGGTTTTCAAAAACTACATAATTTCTAAGGAGGAAAAATGTGCACTCCGTTACCTGTTGATAATGGTCAATTCGATTCTCAACAATGGGTCTTGATAGGCCAAGGTGATATTGTTCAACCCACCACAAGTTCCAATACAACCATCACATATAATGCCGCATCCCCGGAACTCTCCATCCAAGTTGGCAATGAGTCCCCAAGCAACGTACCCGTGTCTGGCGCGGATCATGTCTATTTCATGCGTTTTGGAACTCAGAATAATGTACTTGTTCTCAATCAGGGGACTGATCCTTCAACACACTCTATATATTTTATTTCTATCTGGTTTTATTGTGCTACCTCCAATACTGTTTCATCAATTTATGGACAAAGCGACATGTCTGATATGCCGCAAGTTTCCTCCTCGAAAGGGATAGGGTCACTTTTTTTCTTGACTTACGCTCAACAGACAAATCTTTTCGGTGTTCTTTACCGCGCAGATAACGGAACTATGGTAGGCCCTTCATTTCAAATACAAGCCACTGACGGACCGCTTATTGCTAGTGCTCAAGGTAATACAACAATCCTCATTTTTAAACAAATGGTAAGTGGGCCGAACGAAATCGGGAATCCTACGATTCCATGCATATTACCTATAAATGATTTTTATGTTCGGGATTGGACCGACAGCGCTACAAGTGGTGACGATGGCTCGGAACCTTCAACCCATCCAGTTTTCTACGAAACCAGTGATGTTTGGAACCGTCAGAGTTTAGGTGATGGTTTCCCGACGGCAACTAAGCAACCCGCTTCTGAAGATGCCATTGCCGGACAGACGAATTATGCTTACACCAGAGTCTGGAGGAAAGAAGCAGGTCTTTCAGATGTCGATACCCAGGTACAGGCAACCTATTATACAGCCGTATTTGGAAGCGGCAACAATTTCTCAACTATCACACAAGAAACAATAGATTTTCCTGGAACGGCCAATACTGGCCCCATAGTGAGCCCTGGAAATCCTTGGACTGCACCAGCAGCAGTTTCACCTCACTATTGCATGGCAGTGGCGATTTCCACGCCAAATGATCCAATGTTGGAGAACTTGGATGGGTACGCGCCTGGATCAGGAGTGAATGGTGCTGATTCCCAAATTCTGGATGAGAATAACAAAGCACAAAGAAACATGGCAGTTATTTCAGTACCACATCCACCTATCCCAGTACCCCATCGGCAACCAAAGAACCGGATAACATTTTATGCGATTATTCACAACCCATCAGTCATTTCTCGCGATATGAAATTTCACTATGAGACCTCAACTGAAGTATTCGATCACCTTTCCGACATGCGAATCGAAATCGTAGGGAGCAAAAGTAGACCGTTTCACTCTGGAGAAACACTTATATTGCCCAATGTTCAGCCGGGTGAGAATCGTTGGGTTGGATGGAGTTTCGAAGTATCCAAAGCTACTAAAGATAAAAATAGCATATTACCCGTTTATTTTGAGGAAATGGTCGGGAAGAAAGTTATAAACGGTTTTGTAATTGCTGCATTGTTCTCTACGATCGATAGCGTCATCAAAACAAACTTGATTCTCCATCGCTCAGCTGTCAATCGCATCCATCATGTTTCGAAAGATAAGAAGGTCATGAGTGAATTAGCAATGGAGAACCAACAGCATGATAGCTATGGGATAGATGATAAAACTTACATGGATTTCTTGCGGTTGAATGTCCCGCTCCTTGAGGAATCCATTACCCGAATAGTTGATGAGTTCCAGACAGCTGATCCATTTGGTATAACCGGGGCAATCGGTTCTCTCGCACAGGCAATTAATCAAAAAGAAATAAATTCAGCTGCAGCGTCCCACACGGCGGCTCTGAATAAGATTGATTCTTTTATGACAATGATCCAACTATCTCAAGGTAACCGAGCGGACATTCTTCAAAATGTCAGGTGGCAACAATATCTTTTCAGCATTGGTCCAAAGCTTAAAAAGCTTGATTGCGCAGAAATTATATGTGAAAAATCTGAAAATTTCATTTATAGTTACAGCAAAAGCAAAAACAAAGATCAGGATTTTGTAAGCCTTATGAAGGAATTAATAATATTTTTCCATAAAACTGCAGAGGTAGTTAGCGGCGGAAAAGAAAAACTTAAGAAAGATGTTGAAATGATGGAGTTTAGCTTAAATAATGCAATCTCACTGCAGAAGGTTCATCGCGAGTATTTACTTCAACTGCAAGCTTACGATAAGGGAGTGAGCTAAAAAAGATGTACATGGCAATCATAATCTGTTAAGGTATCCGACCTTACGAGGGAACATGTTGAGGAGGTAGGAACTGCCTATATGAACTGGCAACGCTTAACTCTACTCGTTAAACCGGACACCCATTTAGAGGACATTTCTACTGTGCCATGACAGGGCTGTCCTGCTTCACCATGAGAAGATATATGAGAATTATTATACTTATGATGTTGTTAAGTTTGTGCTCCTTCAGCGAGTCATGGGGTGAGATAACTACCGGGAGCCTAGCCGCAAATAAAGCAGCCTCAGTTAAAAATGCCGATTCTCCTGCTCCCCCATTTTGCGGTGACTTCTATGCACCTCCTTTTGGTTCTGTTTCTCTATGAAAATCCCCGATGAACATTGGCATTCTTTTGAGACGGTAGGTCAGCTTGTAGATTATATTGGGAAGGGAATTATTATTGGAAGAAGCATCAACAGTAATACGGTTTCAACGGGGCGAAGAGATTGGCAAGATATTAAGGACAGTTTTTCTTATGCCACTCGGCCTCAGTATAAATATTAAGTCTAATCACGTCAGCGCAGTATACTTTGTTAGTGGGTGATGCAGAGATTATTACTCCTGCATCACCCATTACTATTAAGTTGCCTTTAAAAACTGTTCTATCATCTTCAAACTTTTTGATCCCGGCATATTTCTTCCTGTCATCCAATGGGTAAGCTGTTCCGGACCACGGCCCATTAATTTCCCCAGCCGCGAGTAAGAGAGACCCTTTACTTTTTTGAAATAGGCCAGCCTGCCTATAGGGTCCTCTGGACAATCAAAAGGCACGTAACCAAGAAACTGGATAATTTGGGGCACGTGGGCAACTTCTGGTTCGACTCCGTGTTCCCAGTTCAGAACTGTGGCTTTGCTTACCCCGATTGCTTTGGCAACATCCTTTTGGTGGAGCTTGAGATCAAGCCGCCTTTTTCTGAGATGGTCGCCTATGGTCTTGAGTTCTTTGGGATAAGACGGAGGTAAGGGGCGCTGAGCCTTGAGACTCACGCGGCAGAATGGCAACGCCGCCACAAGGGTTCATTGCCGCAACGAGAACAAATTGGGCAGGATAGGTAACGGTTGCCGCCGCTCTCGACACGGTAACAACACCGTTCTCCAGCGGCTGGCGGAGGACTTCGAGCACATTTCTTTTAAATTCCGGCAGTTCGTCCAGAAATAATATTCCATGGTGGGCCAGTGACACTTCTCCGGGGCGCGGCGTTTGTCCGCCGCCTATCAATGCAATATCCGAAATAGTATGGTGCGGAGCACGGAACGTCCTCGTCGTAAGGAGGGACTGCCCGTCTCTCAATAGTCCTGAAATGCTGTGTATTTTTGTAACTTCCAGCGCCTCGTCAAAAGTCATGGGAGGCAATATCGCAGGGATACGTTTTGCAAGCATTGTCTTCCCGCTGCCGGGAGGGCCGATCATAAGAATGTTATGGGAGCCTGCAGCTGCCACTTCGAGTGCACGCTTTGCGTATTCCTGTCCCTTTACATCCGAGAAATCGTCCTCGTATGTGGAGCTTTCCGCCATTGCGGCGGAAATGTCAACGGTGTATGGCTTAACTTCGGAAACGCCGCCCAAAAATTCCACAGCCTCCGGCAGGCTTATCATGTGATAAATGCCGATGCCATCCACTACTGCTGCTTCGGCGGCGTTTTCGACAGGCAGAATAACGCCCTTTAACCCTCGCCTTTTTGCTTCCAGCGCAATTGAAAGCGCGCCCCTGACAGGTTTGACTTTTCCATAAAGTGACAGTTCTCCTGCAAGGATAAAGCTGCTTAACAACTGGGGACTAATAACACCTTCTGCTGCAATAATTCCCACAGCAATGGGCAGATCAAAGGACGAACCCTCTTTTTTAAGGTCTGCCGGGGCCAGATTAACGGTTATCTGCTTTAAGGGAAAATTAAAGCCGATATTCTTCAGGGCAGCCTTTATCCTGTCACGGCTCTCTTTAACAGCAACATCTGGGAGTCCCACAATCGAGAAGTGCGGGAGTCCCTTTGACGAGATATCCACTTCGACCTCTACCAGATGCGCATCAATGCCGATAACATGCGCACTTAGAACCTTGGAAAGCATTTCTTTCAGCAAACCTCTTTTCTATGTCGCGGATGATTTCCCGCCTGCTTTTGCCCCAAATGGGAGCGATAAGTAAAACAGAATTATAACAGATTTAATCTGTAAATATTTCAGAATTTCAAACCTCCATTGTGATTGGCTGGTACACGTACCCTGATTCACCATCAAACCACAGAGGACACAGAGAAACTCATGGATTTAAGAAGACATAACATCAGATATGACTTTAATCTCTGTGCACTTTCTAGCTAACGTTCAGTTTTGTCTCTTTTCCCGAAGGCCTTGAGAGCACAGAGAAAAACTCTGTGTTCTCTGTGGTTCGGTGTTTTAGGTGGTGGATTCTGGACGTAGAGGAAAACTTTCTTATTTCAGGTAACTATTGTATAGTTACATTCGTAATGGGCAAGAACCGAATAAAACTGTAAAAGGGGCCTTCAATGTTCGTATCGGCTCAGGACTTCATTTAAGGGCCCTTCAGGAAACATGTAAAGAAGGAGTTTCACTCAACACCTTTATAAAGGAGGCTATTGAAAAAGAGCTTTCCCACACGCGGTAGTGTCACAGATATGAATCAACTGGAGACAATCAAAAAAGTTGCGGGCGCGCTCGATTTTGAGACCTCGTAGGATCCTATTCCGATTGGACTATGATGACAGGACTTTTTAAACTGCGGGAGAAACAGACCTCGGTCAGGCAGGAAGTTATTGCAGGGGCCACGACTTTTGTCACGATGGCCTATATCATAATCGTAAACCCTAAAATCCTTGAGGCTGCCGGCATCCCGTTCGGCCCGTCAATGGTGGCGACAATCCTGACGGCATTTATCGGGACTATGCTTATGGGGCTTTATGCCGGAAGGCCGTTTGCCGTCGCGCCTTATATGGGAGAAAATGCCTTTGTTGCTTTCACGGTGGTAAAAGTCCTCGGGTATTCATGGCAGACTGCCCTCGGCGCAATATTTATCAGCGGGTTTATATTTGCAATTCTGACCATTTTCAGAATCCGGACATGGCTGGTCGGCTCCATACCTGAGAAGCTCAAGATAGGCTTCGGTGTCGGCATCGGATTATTTTTAACGTTTATCGGTCTGAATGAAACCGGTATTGTGAAATTGGGAGTACCGGGTGCTCCTGTTCATGTGGGTAATTTCACTGACCCCCACGTTCTTTTGGCTGTTTTTGGATTCATCCTGACAGGGGTTTTGATGATAAGAAAATATAATGCCGCAATATTTATCGGGATAATCTCAGTTACAGTTGCAGCCGTTGCCTCAGGAATGATAAAGATGCCCGGATCGATTGTAAGCCTGCCGCCTTCACTTTCGCCTTTATTCCTAAAGCTTGACTTAGTCGGGGCAATTAAAGTGGAAGCCTTCCCGGTTGTATTGACCATGCTCGTGATGATCTTCGTGGACACTATGGGCACATTAATAGGGGTTTCTTACAGGGCAGGCTTTCTTGACAAGGACGGCAATCTGCCGGAGATCGAAAAACCTATGCTCTGCGATTCAATTTCGACTATGGCGGGCGCCGTATTGGGAACAACCGCTTCAGGGGCGTATATAGAATCGGCGGCAGGAATTCAGGCTGGCGGCAGGACCGGCTTGACTTCAGTTGTGACAGGCTTTCTTTTCCTCGGGGCGCTATTTTTCGCACCCCTTTTTACAATAGTGCCGCCGTATGCTTACGGCCCTTCACTGATAATTGTGGGCATGCTTATGCTTTCACCGATTCGGAAACTGGAGTTCGATGACCTGACGGACGTTATTCCGGTATTCACAATAATCACACTGATGAGTTTTACATACAACATTGGAATCGGCATGACAGCCGGTTTTATCATTTACCCGGTGATTAAGACGTTATCGGGAAAGGCAAAGCAGGTGCCGCCCGGACTCTGGTTTCTGGCAGCCTTGTCTCTGCTGTTCTTCATATTCTACCCTTACTGAAAAAATGCTATCAATCCCGATAACATATGCACTTAGAACCTTGGAAAGCATTCCTTTCAGCAAACCTCTTTTCTATATCGCTGATGATTTCCTGCCGGCTTTTGCCCCAAATGGGAGCGATCAGTATGGAGTCTGGCGCTGTTGCGAAAAAGCGCTGCAAAACGATACCGGGAGCGAGCCGTTCTATGAAGTCAACAACAAAATCGAGGTATTCTTTATAATCGAAGGTAGGGAAAGGTCCCCTTAGATACGCCTCGGCAAGCGGTGTGTCTTTCACTACCTGAAGCTGATGAATTTTCAAAAAATCGAGAGGAAGACTTGATAGTTCATCCGCCATCGCAAGCGTCTCTTCCCTCGTCTCTGTAGGCAGCCCTGCAATAATATGGGCGCCAATGTGGATGCCTTTGCCGCTGCTCAAGGCAAGAGCATCCAGAAAGGCCTGATAATCATGCCCCCGCAGTATATAAGCAAGCGATTTATCATAGATTGATTGCAGCCCATACTCGATAAGGATGAAGTGGTCCCTGGCAAGTAACTGCAGCAGTTCGATTTTGTCCTTGTCGATGCAGTCCGGTCGGGTACCGATTGCGAGGCCGACCACCAAAGGCCCGGCAAGGGCCTCCCTGTATACCTTTTCGAGTTCCTGCACCGACGCATAAGTATTGGTATAAGGCTGGAAATAAACGAGAAATTTTTGCGCCTTATAGCGGCGCAAAAGATAAGCTATGCCGTCCTTAATCTGCTTCGAAATCGGGACATCGGAATTGCATTCAGACGGCCTGAAGCTGCTGTTATTACAGTAGATGCACCCTGTTACGCCCAGCGTACCGTCTCTGTTCGGACAGGTAAAGCCGGCATCAACATTCACTTTGTATACAATAGTGCCGAATTTCTTCCTAAGATATGGACCGAACGAGTTATATCTGACCGCCATGATTAATTATTCAGCTTTGCACGCCGGATTGTCAAACACTCTACCTAAGGGGAGTGCGCTTCATGGTTGTTGGGCGCGCCAAGACGTCATTCAGCGTGTCGGGAATTCGGTGATTTACACGTTTTCCATCTCCGTGGTACGATAACAAGTGCATAATGTTTTCAGTATGACGTGGCGCCGAGATCAGCGGGGGCACGTTGGTGGGAGGTGCTAGGTGCGTTACGGTGAGAAGGAGATCAGCGAAGCCTGTTTGGAAATATGGGACAACCCGGCCCCCGGGCGCGAGTACGAGATAGCTATTGCTTATCCTGAATTTACCTGTCTCTGCCCCAGGTCAGGATACCCGGATTTCGCGACGATAAAAGTAAATTACATCCCAGGGAAAAAGATTGTCGAACTGAAATCATTTAAGCTGTACCTGAACGCTTTCAGGGACATACATATATCGCATGAGGAAGTCACAAACAGGATTTATGAGGACCTGAAAAGCCTGCTCAGACCGCGGTATATTGAAGTGATCGGAGATTTCAACCCACGGGGGAATGTAAAGACTGTCATACGGGTGGCATCAAAGCGGTCTTCGCAGGACACAAAGGGTTAGTCGCTCTTGCAGAAAAACAACCCTACCTACGAGCACCCTTTGCACGCTCGATAAAGAGTCTCATTTTCTTTAAGTCCTTCTTGCCTTTTTTCTCTTCTATGCCGCTGCTCACATCAACGGCATAGGGCATTACCCGCTTGATCGCCTTCTCGATATTATCCGGATTAAGTCCCCCGGAAAGAATAATATTGCCGAACCGCTTCGCTTCAACAGCGATGTCCCAGTTAAATATCTGCCCGGTACCCCCGAATTGCCCGGGGGAATAGGTATCCAGTAGAAAGGCAGATACTCTGCTGTATGCCTCAAGCGGTTTCAGGTCGGTGAAGTCTTTTACCCTTAGTGCCCTGATGACCCTGTGCCAGGCAGCGCATATGGCAGGGGCCTCTTCACCGTGAAGTTGAAGCACATTCATTCCCGAGTATTGCATGACCTCCATCATTTTCTGCTCTGTCTCATTAACGAAGACGCCTATGGTGTTAACAAGCGGAGGCAGAAAGGAGGTTATTTCCCGTGCTGTTTCAGGAGAAACATATCTGGGGCTCCCCTGAAAAAACACGAAACCAAGGGCATCGGCGCCATAATCGACTGCTGCCAAAGCATCTTCAATATTCGTTATGCCGCAAATCTTAACACGTACCATTTTTTAATTATATCAGGATTCAAGGGTAATAGGTAAGAGGTCATAGGCTACAGGCCAAAACAATTTCAAGAAGTAAATTTTTTCCTGTGTCCCGTAACCTATAACCTTATAACCTGTAAGTGAATATGTGATATAATAACCAATCCCGGAGGCTTTCCCATCTCCGGTTAAAAAGAGTTGCCGGAGGACTAAAATTAAGAAGCTGCCTGACAAACGAGGATACTTTGGCTTATTTGGCGGAAGATTCGCCCCCGAAACGCTTATCCCGGCGCTTGAGGAGCTTGAGGAGGCTTATAACAAAGCAAAAAGGGATGCGCTGTTTCAAAAGGAACTCCGGCAGTTGCAGTCAACCTATATTGGAAGGCCGACTCCCCTTTATTTCGCAAAACGGCTCACCGAAAAGCTCGGCGGAGCCAAAGTATATTTAAAACGCGAAGATCTTGCGCATACAGGGGCGCACAAAATCAACAATGCCTTGGGACAGTCCCTCCTAGCAAAGAGGATGGGCAAGAGCAGACTCATAGCGGAAACAGGCGCGGGACAGCATGGCGTGGCAACCGCCACGGGCGCCGCCCTTGTTGGACTGGAGTGCGATATCTATATGGGAACGGTCGATATGCAGAGACAGGCCTTAAACGTATTCAGAATGAAACTGCTCGGCGCCACGGTCAAAGAGGTGGACATCGGATCCAGAACGCTGAAAGATGCCATTAACGAGTCACTCAGGGATTGGACTACCAATGTACGTACTACCCATTATGTGCTTGGGACCGCTTTTGGGCCTCATCCCTTCCCAATGCTGGTGAGAGACTTTCAATCAATAATCGGAAAAGAAGCAGCCGCGCAGATACTAAAAGCTGAAGGCCGGCCTCCTGATTGTTTGATTGCCTGCGTCGGCGGAGGCAGCAATGCAATCGGATTGTTCAATGAATTCCTTGATACAGACATCAGGATGATCGGTGTTGAGGCAGGAGGGAAAGGGATAGAGTCAGGAGAACATGCGGCACGGTTTGCCGACGGTTCAATTGGGGTTTTGCAGGGCTGTAAAACGTATCTGCTTCAGGACAACGACGGCAATGTGCTGGACACACATTCTGTTTCCGCAGGACTCGATTACGCCTCTGTCGGTCCCGAGCACTCTCACCTTAAAGAATCTGGAAGAGTAGAGTATACCTTTGCAACTGATGATGAAGCGCTTGCGGCATTTGAAACGCTCTCTCGGACCGAAGGCATTATCCCTGCACTTGAATCCGCCCATGCACTTGCTGAGGTGATAAAGGTTGCCCCCGTATTGCCGCGCGACAGTATAATCATTGTCAACCTTTCAGGCAGGGGAGATAAAGACGTACAACAGGTAGCAAAAATAAAGGGAATAAATCTTTGCGCGTGAACCCCATGCAAAAAACCAGAATATCCATTATGTTTGAGGCGTTGCAGGCCCGGAACAAGAAGGCCTTTATCCCCTATCTTATGGCAGGGGACCCCGATGCCGGGACAACACTCCAACAGGTCTTGCTTTTGGAACGCTGCGGCGCTGATATCATTGAACTGGGAGTGCCTTTCTCCGATCCTCTTGCGGACGGCCCTACGATACAAAAAGCTGCGGGACGGGCGCTGAAATCAGGTACTACACTCAGGAAAGTGCTCTCTATTGTCAGGGACATCAGGTCCCAAACGGATGTCCCCCTGATACTCATGACATATTACAATCCGGTATTTAAATACGGAGAAAAGGCATTTATCCATGATGCAATACACTCAGGCGTTGACGGCATTATCGTTCCCGACCTCCCCCCAGAAGAGGCGGGAGAGCTTATAAAGCTGTCCCGGCAAGGCACAGGCGGAAGACGGCTTGACACCATTTTCCTCATTGCTCCCACTTCTACCCCCATGCGAATAAAAAAGATAGCTGCGGCGAGCAGCGGTTTTGTATATTATGTCTCCGTTACCGGGATTACCGGGGCAGCCCTGGAGATTGATGAGGGGTTCAGGAGGCACTTGGACCTTGTCAAACACGCCACAGATAAGCCGGTAGCGGTAGGCTTTGGCATTGCAACACCCGATCAGGCGCTCAAAGTCGCTCAGATAGCCGATGGCGTTATTGTGGGGAGTGCACTGGTAAAGGTTTTTAACGAAACCCCGGATCAGGCGGAAAATTTGATTAGGGGACTGAAGGAGGCTATAAGCAAGTAGGAGGCAAAACCAGTAGCAGTAGGGACCAGGCAGTAAGCAGCAAAGATAAAAGCTTACTTTATAGTTTATATCTTACTCTTTACTTTTTCTCCTTTACTGCATACTACTTACTGTCTGCTGCTTATTGTTTATTTATATGACCTGGTTTAAGAAGAAAAAGGAGATAAAAACAGAAAAAAGAGTAAAAATTCCTGAGGGGTTATGGATAAAATGCAACAGTTGCAAGGAGATAATCTATAAAAAGGAAATTGAGAAGAATCTGCAGGTTTGTCCAAAATGCAACTACCACTTCAGGATCAGCGCATCCGAGCGCATCCAGTTCATAGCTGACGAGGGCAGCTTTGTCGAGATAGACAGGGAACTCTCTACTACCGATCCGCTTGGATTTAAAGATTCCATGCCCTATAAAGAGAGACTTGAGAAAAATGCTAATAAAAGCGGCTTAAAAGAAGCTGCCATATACGGGGACGCTACAATCAACGGCAGACCCGTTGAATTGGCTATCATGGATTTTTCTTTTATGGGTGGAAGCATGGGATCGGTGGTCGGTGAAAAAATTGCCCGCGCCGCAGAACGTGCGCTGGAACAAAAGACACCTCTTATAACTGTTTCATCTTCGGGTGGCGCACGTATGCAGGAGGGCATGTTCTCGCTTATGCAGATGGCAAAGGTGTCCGCTGCCATCGGGAGATTAAAGGAAACCGAGCTGCCCTATATTTCCATTCTTGCAGACCCCACTTTCGGAGGGGTCACTGCAAGCTTTGCGATGTTGGGCGATATTATTATTGCCGAGCCCAAAAGTCTTATCGGTTTTGCCGGCCCCAGGGTTATCGAACAAACTATCAAACAACAGCTTCCCGAAAACTTTCAGAGGGCTGAATTCCTGCTTGACCATGGCATGATAGACCTTGTTGTAGAGAGAAAAGAATTAAAAAATACCATATTCACTTTAATTGATCATTTGACCTCCCCAACTCAGGAAGCATGAGTTATACAGGCGCTATCAAGTATCTGTATGACCTGCAGAGACACAGCATAAAGCTTGGGCTGGAAAGGACTGAAAAATTCCTTGCCGTTCTGGAAAATCCTCACCGCCGGTTTCCTTCCGTGCATGTTGCAGGCACAAACGGAAAAGGCTCGGTTGCTGCAATGGTCGCCTCCATGCTAATGTCCGATGGTTTCAGTGTAGGGCTCTTTACATCACCGCACATGGTCAGTTTTACCGAAAGGATTCGAATAAATAATGCTCAGATATCTGAAGCAGAAGTGGTACGGCTAATAGGGGAAATCAAAGAAAAAATATCTGCTGTTGCTGCCGGTGCAGGCGAACCGACATTTTTTGAATTTGTGACTGTCATGGCATTTCTCTATTTCGCCGGAAACAACGTTGACTGGTCGGTCATCGAGGTAGGCATGGGCGGCAGACTGGATGCAACAAACCTTATACTGCCCGAGGTTTCTGTTATTACCGGCATCAATTATGATCACAAAGAGTTCCTCGGGAATACCCTCAGCGATATAGCATCGGAAAAGGCAGGAATTATAAAAAATGGAGTTCCGGTTGTTTGCTCGGCGCAGGAACCCGAAGTGGAGCTGTTACTTCGCAAAAAAGCAGATGCGGCATCGTCCCCTTTTTTCATGTATGGAAAGGACTTCAGCGGGACTCTAAGGTCAACAGATTTCACAGGGACCAGGTTCGACTATATCAGCGAGAGTCATGCTTTTTCCGATCTGCATGTTCCACTGGCCGGAGAGCACCAGGTAATCAACGCCTGCGTTGCAATACAGGCATTTTTATTGTGCAGTGCGCGCCCCGCCCGACGTGCCTCCGTGCAACCTGCTTCCGGCTCAACGCCCGACGCTGTCAGGGAAGGCCTTGCTGCTGCAAGGTGGCAGGGCAGGCTCGAACTCGTCAATGGCGACCCGCCAATCATACTTGACGGGGCACATAACCCCCATGCCGCGTCTGCCCTCGCTGCATTTATAAGAAAACAATTCATAAACTATCGCGTTGTCCTCATCGCCGGGATAATGTCGGACAAAGATATTGCTGGCATTCTTGCCCCACTGCTGCCCCTTGCATCGGATATAATTTTTACTGCGCTCAATTACGGAAGGTCGGCGCCACCCGGACTCCTTGCAGAACACGCTGCAGCGCTCGGCTTTCAGTCGACGGTCACACTGTCCATAAGCGATGCAATTGCGTCAGCCAAAAAAATCGCGCTTTCCCCTCCGCCAAATCTTTCTGTTCCAGCGGTCATTTTAATTACGGGCTCTTTTTTCACTATAGGCGAGGCGAAAGAGCTGCTTGGAGAGAAATCTGTGCTCGGAGACTTGAGGGAGAACTTTAACCGTGCATAAGTTGTTATTTTTTTTATCGTGTCCTGTTTTTTTTATCGTCAGTCTCGCTGCGTGTGTCTCAACCCTCCAGGCCGCGTCTCCTACAACAATCACCGCAGACTATATGGAACACTTTCAGGATGAAGATAAATATGTTGCGATCGGCAACGTCAAGCTTCAAAAAGACAACACCGTTGTGTATGCCGACAAGGCAACCTTCTTTGCAAAAGCCGCCCATGTGGAGGCAGAAGGTCACGTTATTTATGAGGACCCGGCTACCTTGATAAATGCAGAGCGCACCGAACTTAATATGGACACGAAAACCGGAAGAATGTTCAAAGCTGTCATAGTCCTGAAGGACCAAAAGGGTATGGAGAAAAAGGGCGTAAACAAGAAAATTGATTTCTGGATCAACAGTGATAAAGTGGAAAAGATCAATGACGGCCATTACTATGCATCGGCAGCGACCTTTACCTCTTGCGAAACCATAGCTGAGGCCGAAGGCCGTTATCAGGGCCCTTCTGATATCAAAGTGTTTGGTCCCGATAACCCTGACTGGTGTTTTAAAGGCAGCAATGTCGATATCCTCATAGGCGACAGAATTGCCGGCAACGACATGGTGTATCGTGTTGACGGCTTGCCGGTTATGTACTTACCTTATTTCCGGGCGCCTGAGGGCGCTGACCGCTCAACCGGATTACTTTTCCCGGTCCTTGGCAACTCCACCGTAAAGGGCCTTCAGTTCAGCCCTGGATTTTTTTGGGCCATAGATGAGAACAAGGATGCAACATTGTCTCTTGATTATTTCAGCAAACGGGGCGTCGGAGAAGGTATTGAATACAGATACCTTGATTTTGACGACAAGGGGAAGTGGTATGTGTATCACCTCAGCGACAGCCAGGAAAAGAAAACCGATTATGTGGTGAAAGGTACCCATTACCAGAATTTCGGCGATATAACAGTCTCTGCCGATATCAATTATGTGAATCAGTGGGATTATTACAATCAATTTTCTACTCAACGAAACGAAAGGATCGAAAGGTATACCCAGTCTTCGGCAGAGGTTTCAGCCCCCTTAGGGGATTCACGGCTCTACCTGCTTGGACAATACTGGGTAGACCTGCAAGTGCCTCCTCAGCTGCAGACCCCGCCTCTGCCACCCACGACTGTCCCCCAGCGACTGCCGGAACTGGGATATGTTGTAAACCCAACGAATATCGGCCCGCTGATGTTTTCCATGAATTCGAGCATTGCCGATTTTACAAGATCGAATTCGAACATTGACGATTATACAAGAACAAACGACGTAAGCGGGCAGAGGCTCGTTATCAACCCCAAGCTCTCTTATGCGTTTGGAGATTCGGTACGCATATTCCAGTCACTCTCAGCAAGCGAAACCGCCTATCACCTCGCGAATTTTGGAACAACCTCAGGTCCGGATCTGCATCATGAATCCTTCAATTACACGGTAAACGCATTGACACGGTTTTTTAAACAATATGAATCAGGCACACATATCATTGAGCCGTCGCTCTCATTTTCCTATATGCCCGGACACTCTCATCCCCTGCCGCTTTTTGATTCTGTTGATGTGAATAATAGTATTAACTATTCGCAACCCACATCAACAACCGCATTGCTCAATAAAACCGCTTTGGCGCAATTTTCTGTCCTGAATACGCTTGCTTTAAAAGACCTCTTTCTCTCAGCTCGCCTCACACAGCCATATTCTTTCAATGCGGCCGCCAATGCAGTTGCTAATTACATTACGCCAAGCGTTTCCGATCATTCCCTTCAGCCTACCGTGCTGCAAGGAAGCCTGGTCAAAGCTCCCATTACCTTAAGCATGACTGAGGCGGAGGACTTGACTAACTTGAAAGAGCAGACCTCAGCCGCCACTATATCTGCAGTGGTTGCTGAAGGAACGTCTGTATCCATTTCGAGGTATTATGCATATGCGCTCCCTGTCAGCACGCTGCAATACAGTGCCGGCTTCTCGACTGTTCTGAGCAAAACCTGGACATTTAACGGCAATGTGTGGTACGTCGAGAAGCAGGGGGGGGTGCAGGACTTTGCACTGCACGCACTTTATACCGCAAAATGCTGGGGTCTCGATGTGTTATTCGAGAGGAAGCCTCCGGATACGATACATCCTCCGGAATACAGTTTTACTTTTCTTGTTTCATTAAAAGGGTTCGGAGGTTTCAAGCTCTATGGATATAGTAGTACAATTCAATAAAGGCTATAACACCACCTCTCATGATGCTGTTACAGCTGTAAAAAAGCTGTTCAAGGTCCGCAAGGCAGGTCATGCAGGCACACTTGATCCGCTTGCGACCGGTGTCCTTCTCGTATGTCTAAACGAGGCGACGAAGATTACCGGTTACCTTTCCGATCTTGATAAGGAATACATAGTAACGGCAAAGCTTGGTGAATCCACCGATACGTATGATTCCGAAGGGTCTATAACTCGCCGGTCAACAGCGGCCCTCGTGATCACGCGGAACGAGGTGGAAAAGACCTTGTCCGGATTTACCGGCGAGATAGAACAAACGCCGCCCATGTTTTCGGCCATCAAGATGAACGGAAGGCCCCTTTATGAACTCGCGAGAAAAGGGATTGAGGTTGAAAGAAAACCGAGGATTGTTGTGGTCAGTTCAATAGAAATTATGGAATTCAAAATGCCATATCTCCGCATGAGAGTTTCCTGTTCAAAAGGAACGTATATCAGGTCACTATGCAATGATATCGGCGACGCCCTCGGCGCCGGCGCCCATGTGACTGAACTTGCGCGGACCAGGATCGGTGATTTCACTCTGGAAAATTCAGCCGCAATCGAAGAATTGCCCCAAAAGTCAGAGGCCCTGCATTCAATTGACGCCGCGTTAAAGCATCTGCATGAAATACGTCTGAATAGCGATGAGTACATACGCGCAAGAAATGGCAACCCTGTCTCATTAAAACCTGATAATGGAAGAAAAGGGGACCAAGGTCCTTTTTTTGTAAGGCTTAAGAATCCCGAAGGGAGTATATTCGGCATTGGAAAAGTTGCCGCAAACTCGATTAAGATAGAAAGGCTGTTTAAATTATAAAAGGCAGGCGATAGGCAATAGGCAATAGGCTATGGGCTATAGGAAAGAAGAGGGTTTTTCTTTGACCCATTGCCCATCGCCTGTAATCAAAGGAGTATGAAATGATAACCCGTTACACACGTCCTGACATGGGAAGATTATGGGACCTGGACAACAAGTATCAAAAATGGCTTGAGGTTGAAATAGCGGTATGCGAGGCATGGGCCGAAATGGGCGGGATCCCTGCCGGCGCAGTAGAGATCATAAAAGATAAGGCAGGTTTCGATATCGGAAGGATTGATGAAATTGAAAAGACCGTCAAGCATGATGTTATTGCTTTCCTCACGTCTGTAGCCGAACATGTAGGCCCTGAATCAAGATTTATTCACAAAGGACTCACATCGTCGGATGTGGTCGACACCGCCCTTTCCCTGCTCATGCTGCAGGCCGCTGACATGATAATTGATGATCTCAAAGGACTGATGAGCGTTCTGAAAAAGCAGGCCTTCGCTTATAAAGACACCCCCTGCATGGGAAGAAGCCATGGCATTCATGCCGAACCCATGACCTTCGGATTGAAGTTTTCCTTATGGTATGAGGATACAAAGAGAAATCTGCGTAGAATTGAGCAGGCAAAGAAGACCATGGCGACGGGCAAGATTTCGGGCGCCGTGGGTACATTTTCGAATATTCCTCCGGAACTGGAAGGGGAGGTATGCAAAAGGCTCGGGCTGGAGCCCGAACCAGTTGCAACACAGGTGATTCAAAGGGACAGGCATGCGGAGTTTATGAATGCCCTGGCGCTCATTGCGGCGTGCGTCGAGAAGATTGCTGTTGAAATACGGCATCTGCAGAGGACAGAGGTCCTTGAAGCAGAGGAGCCTTTTTCTACAGGACAAAAAGGTTCATCCGCCATGCCCCATAAGAGAAATCCCGTGGGATCTGAAAACCTGTCAGGGCTAGCGCGGCTGGTCCGCTCGAATGCTATTGCTTCGATGGAAGATATCGCCCTCTGGCATGAAAGGGACATATCCCACTCCTCGGTAGAAAGAATCATAATTCCCGACAGCACTATCCTTGTTGATTATATGCTCGACCGGCTGACCGCCATATTGAGAGACCTCCATATCTATCCGCAAAAAATGCAGGCAAATATAGATAAGAGCTATGGGCTCTACAATTCCCAGCGTGTAATGCTTGCCCTTGTAGAGAAGGGAGTTTCGCGCGAGGATGCCTATAGTTTGGTCCAGAAGAATGCGATGGAAAGCTGGAGCAAAGGGGTAAGCTTTATGAAATTGCTCAAGGAAGACAGTGCCATCGGCGCATATCTATCTCCAGGGGAGATAGAAACAATATTCGATTTAAAATACTACCTGAGACACGTTGATTTCATTTTCAGGCGTGTTTTTAATGAAGGCTGATTGGGAGTTTTCAGTAGTGGGTCAGCCTTCCATTTTTATCTTAAGAACAAGAAGCGTGATTGTCCCGGCCATGAAGAGAATACCGCCGATTAGCGCCCAGCGCGCTCCCGGCTCTCTGCTTATTTCGAGGAGCACGGCTTTTTCAGGATAGACCCTGAAGTCCTTGGCGTATATGCCGGCCCCCCCGAAGATAGAGGGTTTGTTGGGCAGAAGACGGTCCTGCTGCAACACCTTACCCCCTGCCACGAAAGCCACATCCACTGCCCAGTCCGTAATGTACCCGTCGGGAGTGAGGGAAATCTGAATATTTTGCACCTGAAGGGCCGTGGTATTGTCGATATCCAGCTGCGTACCCTCTCGCGCCCCTGCGTAGTATCTGTATCCTCCCAGAGAACTGAACAAGTGGGCAAGAAGGAAGAAGAGAAAACCGATATGGATTATCTGCGGAGATATGAGTAGCAGCCAATGAGTGACGTTTCGTTTCTTTATTATTGATTCCACACTGCAGAATAAAGTATTGGCAGTGAGCAGGGCAAGAACGATCAATGCCCCCCAGAGCCACCATGTTATCTCAAGGGGCTGAGCTTTGAGCCATATGAGCATGGGGGTCTCGTGGATTTTTTGGAACTCCCCGCGCACTGGCATGATAAAGGCCCCTGCAAGGAGCAGCAGAAAGAGCGTGCACAGGAGCACAATGGCGGTCCTCAATGATAAAAAAAAGCGGAGCGCCTGTTTCATAACCACTAGAAAGTATGCGAGCTTTTCATAAGAAGACTCACTCCCAGGTAGGTAAAGAGAACGACGCCGAAGCCCGCAATCCCAAGGATTGCCGAAGGTCTGCCGGCCCACCACGGCCGCAGCCGCGCATGCAGGTAAAGACTGTAGAAAAGCCATAACAGACTTGTCCATAATTCTTTCGGAGTCCAAAGCCAATATGTGCCCCATGCGAGGTAGGCCCATACTCCGCCGAATATCATCGAGAGCGAGAAAAGGCAGTACCCCACGAGAATAGCCTTATACTGCAGAAGCTCAAAATAAGGATCCTTGTCCTTGAGTGAGAGGAATCCCAGCACTGCGGCGATGCCGAAAAGGGCGTAGGAGAGGAAGGCAAGCACCACATGGAGTTCGAACCAGATAGTTTTCAGGACTGGCGGAAGGGGCGCGTTATGCTGCGTCGAGACAAGAGCGAATATAGTGAAGACGGCAGCCAGTAATGCCACACAACTCAAGAGAGGGGCTTGGCGCTTCTGTGCATTGTAAAATGGCATGGATAGCGCGACTATTGCCGCAGACATGAAAGTGAGCGTATCATGCGGCCCTACAAGAGGCAGCCGTTCAAGAGCAGCGCCTCTAATGAAGAGATATGTGAGTTGAAGAAGAAGACCCAGATACAGAAGAGGTCTCTTCCAGAGGGCGAAGACATAACAAGGTACAACAGCAAAAGCAAGCCACATTATCCGGTATTTTACCCTAAAACACGTATGAAGTACGAATAGAAAGTAAGTATCAGCCTGTTTTTTTGTTGTGTAACTTTAACCCTGGGAGCAGCATGGGTACGCGCTGCATGTAGTGGACATATTCGGCGCCGAATTTCTCTTTGAGCCGTTTCTCTTCTGCAAAGGCCCCATAAACAAAGTATGCATCGGCAAGAACAGCCACGGTAAGTGAATTGCGACTTTTTACATGGCCATCTCATTTGTTATACTATCCGTAAGGTTGTCAGGGGGGTGTAAGCGATGGGGACTAAGAAACAAGCGCCGGAAACCTTTTCATTCCAGCCTTTTGAAAACCTGAAGGACATTATCCAGCACAAAAGAATTGCAGTTGCAGTAAAACCTGCCGCAGAAGAAAAATTAGAATGTGCCGACGGCGATGACGAAGTCTTTGCTGCTGCTATGCAAGAAGTGCGTGAAATTAAGGAATTCAGGCAGATAGCCGTTCATCCGAAAAAAGTTGTTCCCGGGTGCAGACACAATCACCCAAGGGATGATGCATTGCAGATTCTTAAGGATGTTACCAATGGCCATATTGCTATAAATCTGCCTGACACGCAGGAATATGTCGAATGGTCCAACCCGGTTTATTGGCCTGCCAGAAACGGCAATCTTGCCGGAAAGCTCCACAGGGGATTTTTTTCTGTCCAGGACTGCCTGGATCTCCACGGCTTTTTCATTGATGAGGCTGAGGCGGCAACAGAACGTTTTTTGAAAGAGGCTGTAGGGAAATGTCTCCGCTGCATCAAGATAATTCATGGCAGGGGGCTCCGCTCACCCGACGGCCCGGTGCTTAAGAGCGCTTTAATAGGATGGCTTACATATCGCTACAGAAAAAATGTTATTGCCTTTGCCTCTGCGCGGCAGTGTGATGGGGGGCTTGGCGCGATTTACGTCCTCCTTAAATAATTGCTTTGGCGCTACCCGGAGCCGATTCTACTTGAAAAGTATATGTTCCAGTTGGTATATTTAATATTGTCGCCGAAGTGGTGGAACTGGTAGACACGCACGTTTGAGGGGCGTGTGGGGCAACCTATGCGGGTTCGAGTCCCGCCTTCGGCATTTTTATTTTGCTGTAATATCAATAAGATATTCAATTATTAGGCAGAGAAAAACTGTCCCCAGACTGTCCCCAGCTTATTCATTTGTTCCTTACTTCTAACACGCGCTTTTGCAATTTGTCATAATGATGCAAAGTCCAAAGGGTAATGCTCATGTGATAAGCATCTCTTATTTTCATTAATACGGGCGGAGATAAATAGAAACTATATGTACATTTATTATTTCAAAGGAGTGGACATGAAAAATACAGGTCTCGTTTTTACGTTCTTGTTCTTATCGATATTCGTTTGTATTAGCAATCCCATTTTTGCTAATAGGGATAAAATGCCGAGTTCTATGCAACCTAACGATTCCCCCAGTCTTAATGAAGCAACAGCGTATCGAATGCTTTATGATAATCAGGTCAAAGCAAATGATGCTATCCTCAAAACAATATTTTACGCATTGGGAGGACTTGCTACGGCAGTCGTGTTGGTGTTCGCGAGCAACTGGTGGTTTAATGAAAAAAAGGTCGCTGATATACGAAATGGAATTAATGTACAAATAAATGAAGCAAAAAATACAGCGCTCAATGAAGTGGAGACACGAATAAGTTCCCTTGCTGCCGAAAAGACAACACAAATAAACGAGTTGCAAAATAAATTGCAGGAGCATATTTCTACTAGCATTGCAGACATAACATTAAGAGCTAATGAATTTCATGAAATAATAAGAGCGGAAATAAAAGAAGATAACAAGACGCTATTAGGTAATTATCAAACACAACTCGAATCTTTTAATATAAATTACAGACAGCAGATATCCACACTAAGTGAAAATATAAAAAATCAAACTGACACGATTAAAGATAAAATTAATATTATAGAAAATAATTTGAAGAAAGAAATGTCGAGTGCAACTAATAGCCTTAAGCAGCAAATTGCAAGAAATGAGTACTATATGTGGAAGTATAGGGGAGTATGGGCAAATGCCCTGTCTGCACAAATCAGAGAATTAGAACTTATATTGGAAGAATCTTCTGACTTTCCAATTTACGATCGAAGTTACGATTTTTACTTAACAGGCATAACGGAGACATTGAAAAACATATCTGACATGTTTTCATCAGATAAAGAAAATATTATCAACACAATAAATAAAGTTCCGAATGAATACAATCGCTTTAAACTTGATTTATTAAAGGCGTTGGAGACAATAGAAATTAAAGAACTATAAATATTCAAAAGGGGGAGGTTAAAAATAAATAATTATAAATCATTATTTATTTTAACAAAACAAAGAATATACAGTCTTCGTTTTCTGGCTTTATTTTGTTATCTCTATAGCATATTTACTGTCTTGTTAAACCATAAAATACGATAAATCAACTTGTCCTCTAAATGGGTGTCGGTGTAACTGATAACGCACGCAACTATATAAATTTTAAAGCCCTTGGTGCTAAAATTACATTACTTACTGCCATAAATTTAGGGGGGAATACACATGTTAAGCACGGTTAAAATAAAAATTACGCCAAAGGAACTGATAGACGCTGTAAAAGAGATGAAGAAAAAAGAAAGGGATGCTTTCCTGGAAGACCTTCTTGCTTCCACATCGCCGGAATATCTTCAGACCATTAAAGAAGCAAGGACCGATTATAAAGCTGGAAGAACGAAAACACATACAGAGGTTTTCGACAATTGAGCTATGAGTTTGTTTACACCCGCAGGGCTGAAACAGATATTCAGAAGCTCGATTATATTACAAAGAAACGAATCGGGAAAACCCTCCTTCGATATGGGGAAGACCCTTTCAAATATGCGGAGAGGCTTATTGATTCAAGGCTGGGAGATTACCGGTTCAAAATTGGAGATTACAGAGTAATCTTTGATATGGAGGGCGAAAAAATCATTGTTTTGCGAGTTGGACACAGAAAGCAAATTTACAAAAGATGAGCAACTGTTTCCCGGCATGCACCCGGACAGATCAGCAGCCTTCAGGCGCGCCTGAAAAAGTCATTTAAACTTACCCCAACCTTTATTTTTTAGCAATCATGCGAATGAAACCTCTTGTTTTGCAATTATGCAAAGACTTGAACTGCACAATTGCTTGAAAATCAATACTTTTAATATTGGCATGAGAAATGCTTTTACTAAGGTAGATGCAGAGAGCAAAAAGGAGGTACAAAGAGATGCGAAATAATAGAGGCTTGGAAACCAAAACAGGAGATA
>Ga0181533_1002156_pt1 | contig 23677 bp, 22 predicted proteins | sample PEATcosm2014_Bin_45_FD_119772 | JGI IMG/M metagenome (GOLD analysis project Ga0181533, IMG submission 119772) | Peatland microbial communities from MTU Mesocosm Facility, Houghton, MI, USA - PEATcosm2014_Bin11_60_metaG | ecosystem: Environmental > Terrestrial > Soil > Wetlands > Peat | place...
CAGAGTGGCAGAAAGGCGGTACGGAGGGACGCCGGTCAACAACCACTTCCACCACGAGACGGGGGTCAGGCTCCTGCTCAACGCCGTGAGGAGGGAAGCAGCGTCGCTCGACCTCGGGGTCAGGCCGGTTGCTGCCCACAGCACCAGGCACTACATCAGAGTCTTCGTCAGGGTCGAAGTCGGCCCGTCAAGGGCAGAAGAGGCCCGGGGGAGTGAAGGCTACGTGCTCTGGTGCAAGCGGTGCGGCCGTCTTGCAGAGGGGTCGGCGCCGCGCGATTCGTGCGAGGAGTGCGGGGCCCGACTGAAGACCGCTGGGCCGCTCTGGCTTGGGGACCTGACGGAGACGAAGACGCTACGCGACGCGGTCGCAGCCTCAGAGAGGCTCGAGCTTCCCGAAGCGGCCAAGGTCCTGTCCTCCCTCCTGGGCGTGAACGAATTCCCCCCCTGGAGCTTCAGCATAGAGGGGATCTGCTCGGCCCTGCACATCGCCTCCGTCTCTGACTCGACGGTCGCGGAGCTGCTGAGGAGCCAGGGGTACAGGACCCTCAGGCAACCCCTCGAGAAGACTGGGCTCAAGACCGACGCCCAGTACCCTGCGGTCGTGGAAGCGGTCCGCGAAGCGGCTACCCGGGGCCGGAAGTAGAGAAACCGGAGGTTCTTCAGGGCGGGGAGGCTTCCTCCGCTGAAGAGACGCGCTGGCCTGGTCTCCACCCCTCGCAGTAGTAGTAGAGCTCGGAGCTGACGCTCCTGCTTGCCAGTGGTTTGATGGTGTGCACCACCCTGAAGCACTTCCGAAACTCATCACGGACCTCCTGCGAACGCTCCCCTTCGAAGAGCTTGAAGAACCCCGACCCATCCGTCTTCAGGATTGACTCCGACAGTTCGAGGACTCTCAGGATGAGGTCCACCTGCCTGCCCTGATCGAGCTCCCAGACTCCGGAGACTGTCGGAGACAGGTCCGAAAGGGCGACATCGGCCATCCCCCCTAGGGCCTCCAGGACCTTCTGCCTGACCTTCGGGTCCTGCACGTCCATCTCGATGGTCTTCAGGTTCTTCCCCCTGACCCTGACCTCGTGCAGGTCGACCCCGACCACGGCACCCTCGTCGCCGACCAGCTGAGAAGCGACTTGCATCCAGCCTCCGGGGGCGGCCCCGAAGTCGACGACCCTGTCGCCCTGCCTGATGAAGTGATACTTCTCGGTCGCCTGGATCAGCTTGAATGCTGCCCGGCTCCTGTACCCCTGCTCCTTGGCGAGCCTCCGGTAGAGGTCACGCCGGGCTTCGTGAAGCCTCATTTTGTCCTCACACCGGAGGGCGCTACCCCGCGGGGACCGCAGTCTGCATGGCCTGACCCCTCGCGACCATCATCTCTCCGACGACCCACGGGCCGATCAGCGAGCAGATGTACGGGCTGATCTCGCCGTCGAAGGTGCACTTCGACTCGAACAGACAGACTATGCAGGGCGCCTTCTCGATCGAGGTCATGTCGGTCGGAAACCTCAGCGGGGTTAGCTTGTAGGTCCAACGCCCTTCCTCCAGGACCTTGACTCGCCCGATCAGACCTCGCCTCTCCAGCCTTATCGAGAGCCTAGAGCCGTCCCGGCTCGTCAGCCCAAGTTCCTTCCAGATTTCGCTCTGCAGGACGCCGTCCCTTCCCCTCTCCACCACCAGTTTGTAGACCCTCGAGGTCAGGTCGACCAGCTCCTCCTCCGTCCTTTCGACCGGGCTGGGAGGCTCCTCCAGCTTCTTGGCCTTCGGTTCCTTCTTGGGCTGGCTCGCGGTCTTCACCGGCGCCTGCTTCTGCTTCGCCATCGGCTTCGCTTTGGTCATCTTGACGGCTCGAACTCCTGCCTGATCACGAAGTTGTCCAGTATCTCCCTGCAGCGGTTCCTCACGGTCACTTCGGTGACCTCGGCAAACTCCGCCACTTCTCTCTGGGGAAGGTGCTCCCCAACGAGGACGGAGGAGAGGTAAACGTAGGCGGCCGCGAGCCCCGCGGGAGCCTTCCCGCTCGAGATCTTCGAGTCGTTGGTCTGTCGCGAGAGGGTCAGGGCCATCAGCTCCACTCTGGGGTTGATTTTCGCCATGTTGACCAGCTTCGAGATGTACTTGTCGACCGATTGCGGAGGGACGTACTCCTTCTCCACCTCCTTCAGTACGAGTCTGAAGTACCTCGCCACGCTTCCCTTGTCCATCCCGGCGGCGCGGGCCACCTCCTTCAGAGTCCTCGAGACGCCGCACTTCCGGCACGCGAGATAGACGGTCGCTGCCGTCATCCCGAGTATCGACTTGCTCTTGGCGACCTTCATTCTCGCCGAGGTCCGGTAGATCTGGGCTGCGGTCTCGGCCACGTTGTCCGGCAGGCTGAGGGTCTGGCAGAGTCCGTTGATTCTCGAAAGCACGACCGAGAGCCCCCTCTCCTCGCTGGTGTTCGTTCTGGAGCGGCTCTGCCACTTCCGCATCTTCTCGACCGTGGCCCGCATCGTGGGGTCTAGGGATTTGCCGTGAGAATCGCGCCCCGTCCTGCCGATCTCGGTCGTGAGCCCCATGTCGTGGAGCGAGAGGGTGGTGGGCGACCCGACGCGAACCCGCTTGTTCTTCTCCTGGAGGTCCATCGCCTTCCATTCAGGACCGGCGTCCGCGGGTGCGAGTGTCACGTACCCGCAGTTAGGACAGACCTGTTCCCCCTTCTCGGAGTCCCCAATCAACCTGTCCCCGCAGACGGGGCACGACGTCCTGAAGGTGTCATCTCCCCTCGCGTTCCACAGTGTCAGGCCATTCACCCTTCCACGCAGACCGCGTCGCCGGCCTTTCCGATTCTGCTGCTCGTGACCGCAACTGAGGCGTAGGGAGCCCTGACGGGCCCGATGAGCTCGACCACCTTGCCCAGCCTCCTCCCCCTGTCGTCCAGTATGGGGACGCCGGGCCTGACCTCTCTCGTGAGACGGACGATTAGCCGGCCGCTCTTGGCTTGGTGTAGCAAGACGCCGACTTGTAACAAGAAATGTGGTTGATGGTCCTCCTGCCTTTAAACCTTCGCGGGCGGGTTACTTCTTTTTCTGAACCGGCTGGCCGGAACCCTGCTTCTTCTGGGCGATCCCTCGGACGACCGAGAGCTCCTTTGCGACCTTCATTATGAGCGCGTGCTTCGGCTTCTTCTTCATCACCGAGACGTAACCCGATTCTCTCGAGGGAGACGACGGATACCGCGCGACCTGCGCGACTGTCTGGATGTTGAGCCTCCTGCAGGCCTCCGTGAGCTCCTCGATCGTGGGCGCCCGCGTGGCCGAATTCAGCGGGACACGCCTCCCCTCCCTCCTCTTGAGCTCGGAGTTGAAGTAGTCCAACCAGATTACGTACTTCTCGTATTCCTTCATTTACTTCGACTTCGTCAGGACCGCGTTGATGACCCCGTCGTCGGTCGGGCGCGAAGTGACGACCGCCTCTCCGGCCTCGGTCTCGATGACCGCGCCCTTCGTGATGACGCCCCTCCGCTCGTAGTCCCTGTTGGCCGGGCTTTTCTTCACCCGGAGGATCTTGGACTTCGTTGCCTTGCCCGTGGAGTCTGAGACGTTCGCCATGTTGGAGAAGACGACGCCCGTGGACACCCTTCCGCCTCTCCGCCTTGAAGGCCTACTTTCTGTCTCCCCGACGAGCGGCTCGATGGCGTAGCCGTCGCGCTCGTACGCCCTCCTTCCCCTGGAGGGACGGGACCTGCCCCCCGTCGCCTTCCGCTTGGTGAGATTCTCTAGTGAGCGAGTCATTCGGTTGGGCCTTGTTGAAGGCACGTCCTTCGCTGCCAGATGTTAAGCGTTTTGTCAGCAGTTTTGGTTCTAATGCGTTGACTGGATTTCCCCCTGAGTAGTTGTCGCAGTTGCGTTGACTGGACATGGCTTCGGTGTCGCCTGTCTGATTAACTCCATCGACTTGTTCTCGTCCATCGGTGGGAGTCGAGTCCTCTTCTTCCCGTTGACCAGACTGAGCCCGGGCAGAACCCGTCATTAGAGCGAGAGGCTCCGGCCCTCGAGCTGCCTCTTCATCAGGGCCACCTCGCCGCTGAGTCCGAAGTACTCGGAAAACCGTCCGGTCGTCCTGTAGACCCTGCTTCGCCCCTGCCTCTCGCTGACCACGAAGCCGACCTCTTCGAGCTCCTTCAGGTGCTGGTAGACCGCCGAGCTCCTCCGGAGGACCAACTCCGCCGCCGACAACGGCTGGAAGTAAGCGATGAAGGAGAGGGTTCTCAGGGCGGCCCTCGAGAGGAGCGGGCGCGTCGCGAACTTCCGCGCGACCTGGGTGTACTGCGCCTTGAGCTGCATGGCGAACCTGGGACCCGGATACTCCACGACTTCGACGGCCTGCAGGCTGGAGTTGACCACCCGGGCGATGTCGCGGGCGATTGCCGCCGCCTTCCTTTCGGAGGTGGTTCCGGCCAGCTTTGCGATCTCGCTGGCGTCGAGGGGTCTCCCCGCCGCGTAGAGGGCGGCCTCCACCTTCGCGAGGACCTCCTTTGCTGGGAGCTCTCTCTGCGTCTCACTCAAGCTTCCCCACCGAGACCACCAGCGCGTCCTCGTCGGACTCTTCCTGCTCGACGACCACTTCCCCGCTGTTGGCTGCGAAGAGGACAAGGATGAAGACGCGGGCGGCGCCGACGGGGTCGAGGCCCTTGATCAGCTCGGAGAGCATCACCTTCCCTGTCGCTCTGAGCCGCTCGATCAATATCTTGCGGTACTCCGACAGGACGGCCTGAAGCGAGATGACGTAGTCTTCCAGGTTGGGCGTCGGGAGCTCCGCGAGCGATACCAGGCTCTGCTCCGACCCGCCCTGCTCGTCGGCGATGATGTTCTGAAGGATCTTAGAGAGCTCGTCGAAAAGTTCGTCGGCGTTGGTTGAGTAGACCTCGTACCTGAAGGGCATGACTATGATCTGGGGCGGCCCGGAGCCGTCCACGAGGCTCCTCTTCGCCCTGAGCTTCTCGAAGAGGAAGAGCGTCTCGACCTTCAGCCTGTAGATCGTCGCCGACGACAGCGCGGCGGTCCCCGCAGCCCTCATGTCGATGGTGTCGGACTGCGAGATCGTCCGCAGGAAGAGGTCCAGGAGTTGCGAGATGTCGATTTCCCAGGGGCTCTTGTGCCTGGCCAGCGAGGGGTCGATGAGGACGTTCAGCGGCGGCTTTGAGAGAAGGGCAAGGTCAGCCACGCTGGGGCACCTCGGCCGGCTTGTAGTGGACGACCCGGGAGACCCCACCCGCCGAGTAGACCCCGTAGGTGATGTTGCTCTCGGTTACGAAGATGTCCCTCAGGGTTATCGCTATGATCTGGGCCTCCGAGGACCTGTCCTTGAAGAATCGGGCGAGGCTGCTGGAGTTGACCGCGTCGAGCGCGGCGTCAATCTCGTCGAAGAGATAGAACGGGTGCGACTGGACGGCCTGCATCGCCAAGATCATGGACACGCCGGTGACCGCCCTCTGGCCTCCGCTGTGCTGGGACGACTCGCGGAGCCCGTTCCCGAAATCGGCCGTCAGGATCAGGCCCCCGCTGAAGATGTCGTCGGGTTTCTCAAGCTCCAGCACCCCACGCCCTCCGGCCAGCCTTTCGAAGATCTCGCTGAAACCAGAGCTGATCTTGTCGAAGGCCGTCATGAAGACCTTTCTTTTCTCCGACTCGACGCTCTCGATGAAGGTGATGATGGAATTCCTCTCCTTCTCGAGCTCGTTGTGCCGGACCGAGAGGCTCTTGTAGTTGACGTGCATTTCGGTATACTGCCTGTCGGCGCTCCTGTTGACCGAGCTGACGACCTGCTGGTACTCGGCCTCGAGCTCTGCGAGCAGCGAATCGGCCGACTCGAAGGGCTCCAGCTCCTCGCTGTAGCCGAGCAGCCTGAGGCTCCCGAGCGCCTCCTCGACCCTCTCCTGGGTGGACGACGCCTGGCCGGACAGCGCGAACAATTCCTTCTGGGTCCCGGCGACAGAGCGCCCGATTGCATCCCTCTCCTCCTTCAGGCGCCTGACCTTGCTGTCAAACTCGTCAAGGACCGGCTGGCTCCTCCTCGAGGACTCGAGGACCTTCTGGACCTTCTCCTCCAGGACGCGCTTCTGCTCGGAGGCCTCCCTGATCCTGCTCGGCGCCTCCCTGGCGAACTGCTTGTTGGACTGCAGGTCCTCGGTGGCCTGAGCCAGGTCCAGCTCGTTCTCCTCCAGGGCGCGGAGGAGGACGTTCTCCAGGTTGGCCTTCTCCCTAGACAGAATGAGGTTCAGGTCAGAGATCCTGCTCCTGACCGAATCGATGTCGCCCGAGAGCGACCTGCTCGTGCCGTCGACCTCGGCGAGCATCGCCTCCAGGCCGAGGGCCTGCGTCTCCGAGAGCACGTTCTGCAGTGATGTCATGCCCCTCAGGAAGGACTCCTTCCTGTCCGTGTTGAGCTTCAGCTTCGACTCCAGCCTTTCGACGACGCCCGCCTGCCTCTGGTACTCGGCGCTCATGTTCCTGAAGATGCTCTTGTACCTGTTCGCCATTCTGGTGATGGTCGTCGCCTCAGCCTTGAGGCTGGTCGCCGAGACAATCTTCTTGATGCGCTCCTTCATCAGCGAACGCGAATCTGACTCCAGCGAGTCGAGCTCCGACCTCCGCCTGTCAATCGCTCCCTTCAGGGCCCCGACGGCGTCTTCGATCTCGCTCATCCCTTCGATGTTCTCGAGGCCCTCCATCAGGTTGACCAGGACCTCTTGATACCCGTACATGAACGCGCGCCCTCCCGGCTCGAAGGCCTCGCCGTCGACAGTGACGGCCCTGACGCCCTCTGAGGCCATCGTGTAGGCGAACGCCTCGGTGTCCACCAGGACGGAGTCTCCCGCGAGGAAGTTCACCAGGCCCGTGAACTCAGGCTCGCACTTGATCAGGCGCGAGAGTGGGCCCATCACGCCCGCGGACCTCCCAACGTCGACCGCCTTCGAACCCTCCACCTCGCTCAGCGGGATCACGGAGAAGGCCTTCGCCTTCAGCGACTTCGCGGCCCTGATCAGCTGCGTCATCGACCTGAGGTCCTGCACGATGAAGGCTCCCATCCACTTGCCCATCACGGCGTTGACCGCCTTCGAGTACGACTGCGGGTAGTTCACGAGCTGTCCGAGGCGCCCCACGTACCCGGGTACCCCACCGCTGTCGCAGAACTCCTGCAGCCTGAGCTGCCCGCTCCTCTCCCCGGCGAGACTCTCGGACATGTGCCTGAACGCATCCTCCCTCGACATCTCGGCCGCCGCCTTCTCCAAGATCTTCGACGCTCCCTCGATGGACGAGACGAGCTTCTCCCTGGTCTTCTCGGTTCCCGAAAGGTTGTCGTCAATCTGGTTCAGCTCCTTTGTCGAGGTGTCGTAGAGTTCGAAGAGCTTCTTCGTGTTAGCCTCCAGCTTTCCGAGGACGTCCGAGTAGCCGTCGACTCTCAGCTTGAGCTCGTCGAGCCTCTTCTTCTCCGCGCCGAGGCTGGCGCTCGTCGCGTTGATTGCGAGTTCGACCTGGCCTAGCTTCTGGCCGAGGTCGGCGAGCTTGACCTGGACGCGCCCGGTCTGCCTGCTCTTCTTCTCGATGGTCGACCGGAGTTCCTCGCCTGCCCGGAAGAACACCTTGAGCCGCCCTGCGAGCTCCGCGTGGCGGGCGTCCAGCTTGGCCACCTCCGAAGTGAGCTGCTTCACGTTGGACTCGGCCGCGCTGACCTCCTTCCTCTTGGCCGAGACGACCGTCTTGAGCTGCGGGACGGTCTCGCCTTCGAGGGCCGACACGTTGCCCTCAGCCGACTTTAGGTCAGCCTCGAGTGTCTCCAGCTCATTCTTCAGCTCTGCGAGCTGGTACTGGAGCTCGACCGCGCCGGCTCCCCCTCCCTGGATCACCTCCACGATGAAGCGCGTCTTCTCGCTCTCGACCTGGCCGATGCGGTTCTCGAAGTCTGCCATCCTGGCGCTCAGGTCCCCCATCCTTCCGGTCAGCTCCTGCTCCTGGGCGCGGAGCGAGGAGAGCCTCTCCCTGAGCTCGTGGATCCTCCTCGACGTCCTGACGGCCGTCAGCCAGTTGATCTGCCCCTCAAGGAGGTTCGACCTGATGAGGTCGTTCCTCTGGGAGTCGAGCGAGTCCAGCGTGCTGCGCATCTCGCCAATCCGGGCCATCGCGACTTCCAGCCTCTGATCGGCCTGGCCCAGCTGCCTCTGGGCCTCCGCTTTTCGCTCGTCGAACTTCGATATTCCGACGACGCTCTCGATCACCTTCCTCTTTTCCTCTGGCGTCAGGTCGGCCATCTTCGTGGCCGCTCCCTGGGCGACGATGTTGAAGCCCCCGGGGGAGAGGCCGGCCAGGTCGATAATCTCGGTCATCGCCGAGCGGGTCGCCTTGCGCCCGTTGATGTAGTAGACGCTGTCGCCGTCGTCCCTGAGGTCCCTGGTTATCGTCACGAGGTCCGAATCGACGGGGATTGCCCGGTCTGCGTTGTCGAACTGGACCGTCACCCTGCATGAGGTCAGCTTTCCAGAACCTGGAGCGTTCTCGCTCCTCGGGTCGTAGATCAGGCCAGAGAGCCTGCCGTTGGCAGCCCTGAGCGACTTCGGAGAGTTCTCTCCGATCGCGAAGGTTATCGCGTCGGCGATGTTCGATTTGCCGCTCCCGTTGGGCCCAGTGATGACCGTGAACCCTTTCTCGAAGTTGACCACGATTGTCCGGGGGCCAGAGGACTTGAACCCTCGCATCTCTAGCCTACGGATGTACGTCACCGCGCGGATTGCCCCGTCTGGAAGTCAAGCTAGTGAAGCAATATAAGCACTCTCTTTATGTCGGCAAGAAGATGACGATTTACGGGGAAAGGCGCAAGAAGGTCCTTTCGCTTGCCAAGGGGAAGCAGGTGGTCGCCATGACAGGCGCCAACGTCTTCTATTTGACCGATTTCTGGGGAGGAGGGGCAGCGATAGTCCATCCGGACGAAACGGTCATCATAACCAGCCCCCTCGAAGTTGGGAGGGCCGGGAAACTGGGGCACGAGGTCAGGGTGGTTGGGGTGAAGACCTGGGCAGAAGTGAAGCGCGAGGTAGTGAAACAGATGGGAAGGGACGAAGCGGTGGTCGACAGCGACGCGGGCCTGAGGGGACTCGGGCGGTTCAGCCTGAAGCCTGACCTATTCCTGGAGGCGAGGCGGGTCAAGGACGAGGTGGAGGTCGAAAGGATAGAGAGAGCCTCGAAAGGGCTCGACAGGATCTTCGAGGCTCTGACGAAGGAACTGAGGGTGGGGAGGACGGAGTGGGAGGTGGCGGCCGAGGTGATGAAGGTCGCAACGGCCAACGAGCTGACGCCCTCCGGCTCTGACTCGGCCCTGAGCCCGACGATAGTGGCGTCGGGGCCCAATGGCGCCCTTCCGCACTCAGAGTTGACTGCGAGGAAAGTCAGGAAAGGGGATTTCGTGGTCGCGGATATTTTCTTCAGGTACCATGGATACAACTCGGACGAGACCCGGACCTTCGCGGTCGGAAGCGCCCCCGCCGAGATGAAGAGGAACTACGCGACTGTCCTCGAAGCGCAGGAGAGCGCCCTCGACGCCATCAGAGAGGGGACGGTCTGCGAGGACGTCCACATGGCGGCGGTCAAGGTCCTCGAGAGGGCCGGAGTGGAGAAGTTCCTGAACCACAGTGTAGGGCACGGCGTCGGAATCGACATTCACGAGATGCCGCGGATTTCGAAGGGGAGCAAGTCAAGATTGCTGACCAACGACGTGGTGACGGACGAGCCCGGGATCTACTTCCCAGGAAGGTACGGCATCAGGATTGAGGACACGGTGAAAACGGGAAGCAAACCGGTCGTTCTGACGAGGTTCACGAAGGAATTGCTGACACTCGGCTAGCAGGTTCCGCCAGGCTTCAAGACACGAGCGCGCTGTCTCCCGATTTCGAAGACCTCGACCAGAGGTCTCGGAGACGAGTCCCTGAGAGTGGCGGCGACCGCCTCGGCCCTCGCCGCGGTTGTGAGGGCGTGGACGGCGTACCCTATCATGTTCTGGCTTGCATGGGATGCGCCCGATGCTTTCGCCAGCTTCGCAAGGTCCCTCATTTCGGCGGTCATCAGCCCGAGCCTTTCCGAGAAGCGCTCTCCCTCCGATGCCATGGTCTCGAGGGTCGGCGATGCCGCCACCTTTCGGAGCGCCTTGTCTCCAAGCTCGTTGATTCTCTTGACCGTGTCTGGTCGGGAGATCGCGTCGCTCTTCTTGAACGGCGCGAGTGAGGCGGTGACAATCCTGGTCCCGCTGGGATACTCGACGTTGAGGAACTTGGAGATGCCTGGAGCACCTGCGCGAGTTATGGCCCCTGCTCCAATCCCGTCGTAGGTGACCGAAACCGTGCCGAGGCCGGTCTGCTCGACGATGTCGGCGACGTGGGCATAATAGGCGAGCTCGCGTTTCGCCAGCCTCAGTCCAATCGCTGCGGCAGCTGCATAGACCCCAGATATTGCCGCCGCTGCGCTCGCACCGAACCCGCATCCCACAGGGATGCCCATCGACTGCTCCAGAACCAGGCGACCCTTCGGGTGAGCATGGTCCGAGAGCAGGAGCTCCACAGCCTTCCTCGTCGTCCTCGCACGATACTTCGGGTCTCCATCCACTATGACCTCGACTGGATGTTCTTCGCCTGCTTCCCTGAGCGTTGCCTTTGTGGTTACGCCCTTGGAGAGCACGTAGCCCCCGCCCGTCGCGCCCGCATACCTGAAATCGCCGTCTCGGGCCGAGTCGTAGCGGACGCTGAAGAAGTTGGTTATTGCTGCTGGAGCAAATGCTGTGACGGTTCTATGCCGCAGATTGGCTCGCCCTTAGCTCGCTTCCGACGATGACGCCGGTTATCGGGGCGAAGACCAAGACTATCGCGGCCGCAAGTTCGAAGTAAAGAGGACCGAACCCCGTTATCGGGTTGGGGAGGGCTGACAGGAACAATGCCGCACCGATCACCACGAAGGCGCCCGCGAATGCAAGAGCGATTGCAGTCTGCTTGGTGGTGATGGAACCGATCCAACGAGGTTCGTAGGAGAGAATCGCCGTTCTGCCGTAAAGGGGCTGGACCGCACGAATCAAGATGGGAACACCGACCAGTATCGCGGGTATCGAGGTCGTGTTCCAGAAGACCACGAAGCCAAGGATCAACGAAGTCGGAAGGCCGAGAAAGAGCACAACGACGACTGCAGCGATGAGATTCCCCAAAGTGACGAAAGAGATCGTGGACGCGACGAAGCCTGCCCACGAACGGTACCTCTTCGCGAACCACCCGAAGAGCAGGATGCCGAAGAAGTTTGAAGGGACACCAGCCAAGAGGCTCAGAACTGGCGTCGTCGCGCCGATCGGCACCAGGAAAATCACGTCCCCGAGGAAGGTACCGATGCCGGCCCCGATGGCAGCTGGGAAAGTGTCGGCAACTATTGCAAAGAAGGCAGGAAGGAAAATCCCGATCAGGAGCTGGCCGACATGCCAAGGCGTCTGGATGGGCGCAGTGATCGCCTTCCCTAGGACGTATGTGACTGCAGTGATGACGATTACGGCGATCTTGGTTCCGACGCTGGTCTCCTTGTGCTCTACGGATGAAGCCATCACTCACCGGACAAAGGGTTTTGGTATATCAATATATTCTCTAACATCTCTATAGACGTCTAGAGATGTGTTGCACTGCCCCGCTCAGATTCCAAGGCCTTCGTCTTCACATTCACCAAGCCTGGGGTCCAGGACTACTACTGCGTCTAACACCAGTGGATGACTTGGACCCGGAGGGTGGTTTTGTCCGGTTCCTAGGGAGTCTCGATGTCGACGACTGCGGGGCCATCTCCGGCAAGGACGCGCGCGCGCATTCAGAATCACGGCTTCTTCCGACTGGACAGGGTTGGCATCCCTGTGGAGCGACTAATGCAATGCAAAAAAAGTCTAGACTTTTCGCAGCCTAGACTTCCAGCTGGTCAACCCACCAACCGGACGGCGAACTGCATCTGGGAGAAGGGTCGGTACTCCAAAGCCTCCAGGTATTGGTCATACTCGTTGAAGACAGAAGCAGACTGATAGCTTGTCTTCATGTAGTCCACTTGCGACTTCGCGGTGGAAGAGTCATTGAACTCTACGACGTAGGAAATGTGAATCGAGCTTCCCACGCAGTCGACGGATATCCCTGTCATGGAGCCCGTCTGGACCACCCCCGGAAAGTTCTGTATCGAGAATGAGAGATGATTCTCGGTGCCGTTGACTATGTAGAGGATCTGCCTTACTGTCGTGTTCTGAAGGATATTCGGAACCGTGCCGTTGGAAGCTTCGAGGGCCAGATTGACTCCGGTCCGCGCTGGCGAGGATCCTATCGCAAAAGCTACGATGTTGTCAGACGGTATCAGCGCTAGCCAGCCGCTCGCTGACTGATTGCCAACCTTCGCCATGGTGTAGTAGAGCGATGGTTTGGTGCCCGGTTCTTGCCCGTGAGCTTCTACTACAGATAAGGCGAACTGCCCGAATGAAGACTTCGTAAGGTAGATCATCGCGACCGTAGCGTTGGGAGTCTGAAAGGTAATCGTCAAAGTGGCCCTCACCATGTCCGGGGTGATCGACTCGTTCGGGCTTACCAGTTCGAGAGGCTCATCCGCGGGGACCGCCGATGAGTTCAGCGCCCTGATCAGACTATAGTTTATCATGGACACTTCTAGAATGTCAGACGGGACGTATTTCGCCCACGCCGTCGGATAGGTGGGCAGCGTGTTCGGTAGGTTGGAGTTGGGGACCGATGATGACTGGGGTGTCAGGATTAGGACCGCCATCAGGCCAACCAACGCAATAATGGTCAGCCCGAATGAGGCTGCGAAGAAGCGCCCCTTCCTTCTTCTCTTGTTCACTTTCTGTCGGAAACGACGTTACATCGTTTATAAGGGTTGGCTGAGTCTTTCCGGATTGTGCGGCTTCGCGAGCTCCTGCTCGATTCCCTGAAGGAGAGCGTGGTCTTTGGCGCAATCGCCCTCCCGGTGGCGTACATTCTAGTCTCAGCATTCCGGATTTCATACTTCGATTCCGTTGGCTTCGTGCTGCTACTGGAGTCCTGCGGGCTAATGTTGGTGGGGGGTGCCATGGATCTCGTGAGCTCTCCCGGCATCAGGAAAGTGGTGTCGCTGCTCGAAGGGAAGAAGCTCCGGCTGGACGGCGGGGCGGAAGGGAGGTCTGGCCGCGGAGCGGCCGTCTACACACTGACGGGTGTAATCCTGTTCCTGTCGTCCATAGCTATAGCTATCGCTCTGGCTTACTGAAAAATAGGAGAGGGGTCTCCTAGCTAGTCAGGCTTCCGTCGTGCCATGAAGATAGCTACGAGGCCCAGTATTATTGCGAGAGCGATTGCTGCATACGCAATGTATGAGAGAGTAGTCACTTGCGATTTGAGGTTGTTTACGTTTGTCGTGAGCGTGGCGATGTTGCTGTTTGCTGTCGCGAGGTTCCCCGAGAGTGTGCTGTAGTCAGCTATCAGAGGGTTCACGGAGGTGCTGATCTCGTTGCCTAGGTTCGTCTGGACTGTGTTCAGGCCTGTGGTCGTGCTCTTGGCTAACGCCGCCAGCGCATTGGAGATGCTCATGGCGAGCCCCGAAAGCGAGTCAGATAGGCTGCCAACAGTGTACTTGGCGACCGAACTGTACTGGCTTGTGACTACCTGCTGGTTGCCTGCGCCTGGCGTTGATAGGTCGTAGAGCCCTAAGGGGCTGGTCACGGCGTTCGTATTCACCGTAGTGACGGCGAGTCCAGTGAACCAGACTCTGTAGTAGTAGGTGCCCGTAGCGGTTGGAGTGTATGTGAATTGGTAGTATCCGCCTGTGCTCGTTGTGGTCCAAAGCAGGGCCGTCCCGTTGACCAGCTGACCGGTGTTGGGGTCCAACGCTGGCCAAGTCTGGTTGTTAGTGCTCTGCTCGAGAACCACGGCGAATCCTTGTGCAATGGTTCCGACGACTGGGTCCACATGGAAGGTACCAGAGAAGGTGATCGAGCTACCCAGCAGGAAGCCGGGTGCGGTCGCCGTTATGTTACCGGCAGTGATTGGTGTCACTGCAGGCGGTTGGACTGGCGCCGGTGGAGGCGGTGGCGTGTAGCTGCCGTAACCAGCCATTGATAGGTATGAAGCAGCCAGTGCTGGACTGTATGGATCAGCTGTCATGCCAGCTGGGTACAGAGACGCGAAGGTGACTGGCATTTCCGTGATGCCAGCAACTCCCGCGCCCTGAAGCAGGTTCGTGATGATGTATTGTCTTGGTATCAGATAGCTGAGGGCCCTCCTTACGTCCCTGGCATAATCCTCAGCGTGGGTTGGGTCCTTTATTCCGTTAGGCGTTCCCGTGCCACTGCCGAAGATCGGGTTGTTGTAGTTCAGCCCCAGCTCCTGGAATCCTGCTGACGCTGACACCGTCGTGGTGGTGTATCCGGCGTCAGAGGAGACCGAGGATTTGTCCGCTAGAGTGAATTGGTAGTTCGTGTCCATCGCGTTGACCTCGTTGTTGGCGAACGCAGCCAGCGCACCGGTCTTTTCGACGATGCTGTCTATGTGGACTGTCTGAACACCGAACCAGCCTTCCGATTGAAGGCCAGTAGCGTTGTAGTAATTGGGGTTCCTGACCAGGGTAGCCACCTGCGTGACCGGGTCGTAGCCCTTGTACACGTAAGGTCCCGCGCCCAGTACACCATAGAAGTAGGCAAAGCTGCCGTTACCACCGTACGTGGCCTTGTTCCAGGTGATTGTCGTCCGCGCATTGGTCTGCCCAGTCACGAAGGTGTTTGTATCCCACGAGCTTTCAGGGATGCTCGCAAGTAGATGTATTGGCAGCGGTTCGACGCCCGTCAGGACCGGGTTGGCGAAGACGTAAGGCGTTGGCAAGGTGAACGAGAACGAATTGGCGCTAAGTGCTGTGAAGACGCTGGTGGGTGTCGATGATAATGTGCCTAATTCAGCAGCGGTAGGCGTTGTCTCGTAGTATGTTCCGTTGACGTCGTAGTGGCTCGTACCGTTCAAGTACGTGAATTGTGAGTATAGGCCGAAGTCCGATTGGAAGCTGCCCTCGTTGACGGAGACACCGTCGCTGCGAAGGCTTGACTGGTAGTAGAAGAGGAAGTCGTCAGCAGTGACCGGAGCGCTGTCGATCCAGTTCGTTGGATGGAAGGTGATAGTGTAACTGAGTCCGTCCGAACTGGCAACGATTGACGAAGCCAGCGCGTTGATGTAGCTCCCTGTCCTGGGATCGAAAGCCTGCAGGGCAACCTGGGTAGAGCCGTAGGCCCACAGGTTGTAAATCGAGTTGGACGTACTGCTCGGCAGCACGTTGAAGTCGTTCAGCGAACCCGTTACGGCCACGTTAGCCGTGGTGCCGGATCCGGCTGCCAGTGTCCAGTGCTCGAAGTCAGCAATGTTGGACTCGGTGTACTTGGCGGATGCAGGTGCTTGGTTCCAGGTAGTGATGTAGTTCTTGAAGGCGAAGGTGTCAGCCGGATAGTAAATCACGTCGTATATGGCCTCACTTTGTTCTATGGTGATGATCTTCTGCCCGAGCTCGGTTCTCAACGTCGTGTTGGTGGAATGCTGGTACTGGTCAATCAGAGCGTCGACCGTGGAGTTGCTGTAGTTGGCGAAGTTTCCTGTCGGCGGAGGCGTCTCGGTATGGTAGTGCGTTAATCCCCTGAAGTCGGGGATCGGCGCACCCCCACCCCAGCCGATGAACGCGCCATCAAACCCGCCATTGGCATAGCTCTGTCCGCAGGGACAAGAGCTGGGGAAGAGGTGGTCGTCTAGCACGCTGAACGCAACGTAGACCAGATTCACTCCGATACCGGCCTGCTGGAAGGAGTTCGATATGATAGAAGCATATTGCCGCCTGACAGGGTTACTCGTCGGCGCGAGAAGCGTAAACGAGAACAACGTGCTGCTGCTTGACGCAGCTACTGCCGGATGTACTGGTACTGATGTGAAGACTAGAATGAAAGCAACGAATGCAAGTGTTGCTCCCGCAGCACATTCATTTACTGCGTAGAGTCGCAAATCTTTTCGTGACTATCGTCGAACGGGCATATATATTCCTTATCCACAGCGGAAGCTTGTTGTAGTTTCCCGAAATGAGTTCGCTTTCTTCCCCTTCCTCTACTCCTTCCGGGCATGGTATACCTCTCCCGATTCCTCGTCCTCGATGACCCCCTCCTCCTCCCCTGGCATCTTCCTGACGTACGCCTGTTAGGGTGTCTCTATGACGTCCAGGTTCAGCGACATGTGGGGCCTCGTCATTTTGTACCATTGCATCAGCGCATCGACGCTCTTGAACCGACCTAGCTTGTCCTTGACCGTCCTGAACAACCTCTCTACCTTCCCGTTGGTCCATGGGTGCGACGCCATCCCCAGCACCTGCCTGATCTCGTTCTCGATGAGATACTTCTCGAACGCCCTGAGCCCCCTCAACCTGTTGTCAGACTCCGCCGCGTAGAACTGCACCCCTCTGTCCGCGAGCATGGAGGCCGGCCTTCCATGCTTCTTGACCGCTTCTTTGGGCACCTCCAACGGGTGCTCCGACGTCGCCTCGGGGAAGAGGCCCCACCTCACTGTGAAGCGGGAGGCATGAATTTCTCTGCGTAGTGGCATGCGACAAGATGGTCCCTTTCCAGTTCACGCAGAGGCGGTTCTTGCTCTTTGCAGAGGTCGGTCGCGTATGGGCACCGGGGATGGAACCTGCACCCCGAAGGGGGATTCACTGGGCTGGGTACGTCCCCCGGTAGTATGATTCGCTTTCTCTGCTTCTCTGGATCGGGGATCGGGATGGCTGACAACAGGGCAATGGTGTATGGGTTCAGGGGCCTATCGAATATTACGTCCGTGGGCGCATGTTCGAAGATCTTCCCGAGATACATCACGACGACGTGCTGGCTGATCTGTCTGACCGAGCTGAGGTCGTGTGAAATGTAGAGGAACGAAATACCTTCCTTCGCCTGGAGTTCCTCGAGGAGATTGAGAATCTGCGCCCTTATGGAAACGTCCAGAGAGGAGACGGGTTCGTCGGCGACGATGAACTTGGGGTCAGTGGCGAGAGCCCGCGCGATGGAGATCCTCTGTCTCTGTCCGCCCGAGAACTCGTGGGGGTACCGCTCGGCGTGGTACTCCTCCAGCCCCACCATCTTGAGAAGCTCATAGACCCTCTCGCCCCATTCTTTTTTGGGGATGTTGCCGTGTATTATGAAAGGTTCGCTTATGATGTCGAAGACGGTCATCCTGGGATCGAGAGAACCATAGGGGTTCTGGAAGACCATCTGCATGTTCCGCCGCAGATACTTCTTCTCGTTTGCGTTGCCTTTCTCCAGCGTCGCGTAGACGTCCTTCCCCTCGAAGGTGACCTGGCCGGAATCCCGTGTCTCCAGGTCGAGGAGAACCTTTCCCGCTGTCGTCTTGCCGCAGCCACTTTCCCCAACGAGACCGACGGTCTCCCCCTTGCCAATGACCAGGCTGACGTCATCTACCGCGTGCACCTCTCCCACCTTCTTCTTCAGAAGGATGCCCGTTGAGAAGACCGGGAAGTGCTTCACCAGGTGGTCGACGCGGACGAGCTCTTCGGTCAAGCGATCACCAGCTCCTTCTTGTCTGCCAAGTCTTTCCAGTGGTGGCAGGAGACTTGCCGATTACCCTCGATTGTTTCGAGCGGGGGAATCTGGTCAACGCAGTCCTGCGTGCTATACGGGCACCGAGGATGATACCTGCACCCTGTGGGTGGGTTTATCAGGTTGGGAATATTCCCCGCGATTGGAACTAACTGCTTCCTGACGTCCACCCGCGGTACCGCCCTCAAGAGAGCAGCGGTGTAGGGGTGTCTGGGCGTCCTGTAGAGGTCTTTTGTGCTCGCTATTTCTGCGACCCTACCCGCATATAGGACCACTATCTTCGTCGTCATCTCAGCTATGATGCCCATGTCGTGGGTGATTAGTATCAGTGTCATGCCGAGTTCCTTTCGGAGGTCCTTGAGCAGCTCAAGCACCTGCGCCTGGATGGTAACGTCAAGATTCGTAGTCGGCTCGTCTGCGATCAGCACCTCGGGCTCGCCTGCCAGCGCACGGGCTGTCGCCACTCGTTGCTTCATTCCTCCACTCAGCTCGAAGGGGTAAGCTCTGAGCCGAGCTTCAGGTTCGGAGATCTTCACAAGTTCAAGGAGGCTTAGGGCCTTCTGGTACGCTTCTTTCTTCGAGATTTTAGAGTGCACACGCACAACCTCCGTCAACTGGTTACCGACGGTGTACAGAGGGTCGAGCGAGGAATTTGGGTCCTGGAAGACCATCCCGATCTTCTTTCCTCGGATCTTCCTAGCCTCATCTTCGCTCATCTTCAATATGTTCTGCCCTCTGTAGAATATCTCGCCTGAGACGATCTTCCCCGGCCTCTGCACGATTCCCATCATGGTTAGGGCAGTCACGGTCTTGCCTGAACCCGATTCCCCGACCAGGCCGACGGATTCACCTTCATCTATTGCGAAGGACACCCCGTCGACAGCCTTGACCACACCTGCCTCCGTGAAGAAGTAAGTGACCAGGTCTTTGACTGATATTATCTCGTTTGCCATGACCATCACTATTCTCTCAGTCTTGGGTTGAGAGCATCAGAGAGCCCGTCCCCAAGTATGTTGAAGCCGAGGACGCTAAATATCACGGCTAATCCTGGAAAGACGTCGATCCACCAGTAATTGGGATAGACGAAGCCTTCCTGGATCAGGAGCCCCCATGTGGCAGTGTTGGGGTCGCCAAATCCCAGGAAGCTGATCACGACCTCGGTGAGGATGTTGGCTGCGATTGTGAGCGTCGCGTAGACTATGATGGGAGAGAGAATATTCGGCACAATGTGTCTGAAGAGAATGCGTTGGTTGCCCGCTCCAATCGCCCGCTCGGCCTGAACAAACTCGAGCTCCCTAATGCGGATCACCTCGCCCCTTACGACAAAAGCGATTCCGGGCCAACCGAAGGCACCAAGAATGAGCATTATCATCGTGAGCCCTAGACCCTTCGCAACGAGCGTGACGAAGATCCTGGCGAAGAGGAGGATTATGACGAGTGCCGGCAGGACGAAGAATATCTGAGTGACGCCGAGAAAGAGAGCAGCCGAAATCCCCTTCCGGTAGCCAGCCAGGGCCCCGACGGCCACACCTATTCCCAGTGAGATTAGTGTTGCACCGAGCCCGACGTAGAGGTCATTCCTCGCACTTTGCAGAATCTCGCTGTAGATGTCATAGCCCGCCGGCTCGGTTCCGAGAGGGTGCGCCAGGCTTTGGAAGGGAGGAAGAGCGGTGCAGCCTAGATAGAAGCAGACTGGGTCTCTGGGAGGGTATGGTGCGATCGAAGGCCCGAAGATGGCCAGGAAGACGAAGAAGCTAACGATGACCATACCGACCAAAGCCGCCTTGTTTCGCCTGAATCTCCTCCACGCCACCGCCCATTGACTGGCAGACCTTCTCTTCGTCTGCCTATGGAGAGGGAGTTTTGACTCCTCGCTCAGGATAGCCTCACCCTGGGATCGAGGTACGCATAGGCCAAGTCGGTGACAAGAATGAAGATGAGAGCGACTATCGTGATCACCATCGTAATCCCCTGTACCACAGGCAGGTCTAGGTTCGTCGCCGCGGTCACGAATTTGTATCCCAGTCCCGGCCATGAGAACACAGTCTCCGTTGCAGGAGCCCCTGCTAGTGAGGCGGCTACGGTCAACCCGACGACAGTGACCACGGGTGTGATGGCGTTCTTGAGAGCGTGCTTGTAAGTGATTGCCCGTTCGCTAAGGCCGCTCGCTCTCCCCGCGAGAATGTAGTCTTGGCGGAGGACCTCCAGCACGTTCGCTCTGATCAACCTGACGTAGACGGCAACCGAAATGATGGTCAGCGCGGTCGTGGGCAATATCAGATGCGCTATCTCGTCTAAGTAGATACTCCCCCACCAGTATGGAGGGTAGGGAGAGACGGCTCCGCCTCCCGGAAGCCAGTGCAGATCGATGGAGAACACTATAATCAAGAAGATACCTATCAGGAAGACCGGTATCGAATACCCGACGATCGACGCTGAGGTAACCGTGACATCGATCTTGGAGTACTGGTGCTTTGCGGAGTAGAGCCCTATTGGGATGCCTATTCCCAGGCTCATGATAAGAGCGGCGATCTGAAGTTCGAGCGTGGTCGTGACCCAGGGAAGCATCTGCCCGGCGACGCTTCCGCCGTACAAAGACTGGCCGAGGTTGCCGCGAAGGAAGTCACTAAGCCAATAGAAGTACCTTACGATAACCGGTTCGTTCACATGGTAAAACGCATTGAGTGAGGCGATCTGGGCCTTGGAGAGGTTGTGGATGCCCCTCTCGATGATTTTGACGGGACTGCCGGCCGCATTGGTGAGCAGGAATGTGAGGATGGAAACGGCCAAGAACACAGGGATGATGAAGAGGAGCCGGCGGATGACGTACTGGAGTAACCCCGCCATTAACGGCAAATCAATCAAAATTCGAATAATAAGTCTTACTGTCGGGGGGAATGTTTTATCCTAGAGAAACTCTCCCAGGCGCAGGATGAAAGAAGGAGCGCTTCTTGTCGTGTTCACGGCTATTTTGCTGGCCGGTGTCGTCCTTGTTATCGCGGCCTTCGTTCTTCCCAACATCACGTCAAATCAGACTATGACATCTCACGGACCGATCATGCCGTACGGGAACTCATCCTACCAGATCAGCGGTTACTTCTTCCCTCCAATAGCCGAGGGAGAACAGATCAGCTTGAACATCTCCGACTACAAGCCGAACTCGATCAGCATCTCGTTCTTCCCGTCCGCCCAAGGCTCGGTCTCCCCAACGGGCACTCCGCTGGTTTTTCTGCCGAACCTCGTGGGCTCCTTCTCACACGTCCTTCTGACCTCGACTAACACCCAGCCCTACGGCATGTACGTGACGTCCATGAATCGCTCTTCGTTCACTCTGACGGTAGCCTCGGCTTGGTCGCCCTACTACTCTCTAAGGGGTTATGTTTCCGAGGGTATCTTCATGATACTTCTCGGGGGGCTCGGAGCGGTCTACTTCAGAGGGGCAAAGCAGAGAGAGGAGGAATACCGGAAAGTGCTTGCAGAAGTCCGTTCGCGGAAGACCTAACATTCGAGCGACGAAAGACATTAGTCACTGGTGCAGACTGCCCTTGATTCTTTGCACTTTGCTGAGCAAGCTTCCATGGAAAGACATCCACTTGAAGCGAGATTGGTGGAAGGAGTCAGGTCCACTGAATGCTCCGAGCGCGCACGTCATTGGCTTGAGGCGTTATACGGTTAAATACGCATGTGTTGGGGAATGCCTAATGTGTTAGGGAACAAGCCGCTGGAAGCCGAGACAAAGCAGTCTGACAAACCGGATGAACCGGGGAAGTTCCTTATGCCTCTCAACGACGGGCGGAAAAGCTAGGGTGGTATAGACTTATGACAGTTCAGCTTCCCGCAAGTCTGAAAACAGGGTTGGGCATGGAACGGTCTGTGGGTGAGCGAAGAATCGGAGTGATAATGTTCACTGACATCGTCGGTTATACCTTGCTCGCCCAGGCAAAGGCAGTTGTGCTGCTCGAGGAGCACCGAAGGCTTCTCCGACCGGTCTTCGCAAGGCACGGGGGACGCGAGGTAAAGACCATCGGAGACGCATTCCTCGTGGAGTTCGCCAGCGCGGTCAGTGCTGTCCGCTGTGCCATCGAGATACAACGTTTGATGTCGGAACAGAATGCTGGCGGAACGACTGAGAGAATTCAGGTGCGGATCGGCATCAATGTCGGCGAGGTCATCCACAGCGAAGATGATGTGTACGGCCATGCCGTGAACCTAGCTTCGCGGATTGTGTCCCTTGCAGAGCCGGGTGGCATCTGCGTCAGCAAACAGGTCTACGACTTCATTTGGAACGAAGTGGACGTCCAGATCATCAAGGTGGGACCCGTTGAACTGAAGAACGTCAAGGTCCCGACAGAGGTGTACCGGGTGGTGCCCTCATGGCAGGCAATGGGCAAGCCGTTGGGTGGCCGTGGCGACGGTCCGAGTATCTCATCCATCATACCCGGTTTGTTCAAGCTCCACCGCCCCATAGCCGACGGAAACAGCCCGCTCGTCCTCGCCGGTTTCATCCTCAACACCTCCGAAGTCCACATGCTGCCTGTCATGAAGGGGCTGAGGCCACGAAGGGACAGGCGGACGGGGCTTGTCCTTTACGGGGCGCTTGGCGGGTACTCGTTCCTCGAGAGATTCATGAAGACGAAACCGAAGGACTACAATGACCTCCTCCAGACCCCCAGCAGGGAAATCGCGGTCTGGATAGGATCCGTGAATTTTGGCAATCCGATTAGCGACCTGCTTGACGTGTTCGAGGTTACGAAATTCGGCGCTGCTCGGGTGAGCAATAATGACATACACACTGTGGCTACGCTCGCCGACTTAGTTGGGGCCATGAAGAACCACTCCCTCGTCTCTGACATGCGGGTGGAGCAGGTTGGTTCCCAGCCAGTGTCGATTTCTCGGGATACTGACATCCGGGAAGCCGTAGAAAAGATGCTCAGGTTTCGGGTGAGGAGGCTCTTCCTGCAAGACCGCCCTCATGAGTTCATCTCAAGCCGGTCTGTAATCGAATTCATGCTCGCTCCGGAACAGCTTCAAGTGGTTAGGAAGAGACCGGAGGAATGGTGCGACGCCAAGGTCTCGGTGCTGGGTACGCGAAGCGCCCGCGTCGTGGCTCCTGGCGCTTCGTTGAACGAGGGAGCAAGGTTGATCGGGGACGAGCCCGATGATTGCCTCGTCTCGGAAGGTGGACTGGCCATATCTCGATGGGATCTGGTGATGAAACCTTGGAAGTTGGGCCGCCTGAGTCCTGGTGGGTCCAGGGCCAAAGCCTGAGCAAGGATGTTCGCACCCCTGTTCTGATTTCAGGAAAGGGAGAGAGGACATGCTGCCAGTGTGAACTACCCACGGCTGAAGCCCGTGGGGTTTCTCTGTTTCCCCAAGCCCCTTCATTGAGCTAAAGCCGCCTCCCTACCGATGGAATCATTCAGGGTCGTCGTGGAGTATTGTGCTGAGCATTAGCGAAGACGGATGGGGAGAGGCGCAAGGGTACACACGAAGTTGAACGGGCCCGACGGAGCTCGCTGTCATATGGGTTCGATTTTTCCCCCTGATCAAGAGCCCACGGAATGGTGGGTGCCGGGTTGAGCTGGCAACTACGTGGAGAAAATCAATAGAAGTAGTATAGCACTAGAACTACTGCAATGACAAGGACTACTGCACTTATCATCAGGTATCTATTGATCCTCTCCAATCTACGGACGTCACCTTCCGTTGTATCTTCCATGCTTGTTCTCTTCACCTCTCTTTCAAACTAACAGCAAGACAAACACGATTACGGATAGAATAACTATGACAGTCGCCAGTTGTTCTGTTCTCTTCAGCGCTCTTTCGTAGCGGTCTGAGGTATCAGAGGTATTGGTCATTTCAAATACCGCTTCTCTTTACGCAAGAAGGCGGAACGCTCGATTATAAAACCGCTCCTAAGTGGAAGCGGGCCCGGAGGGACTCGCCCCCAAACAGGTCTGGAAAGTGGATTCCAGGCCTTACGATAGCCCGGTTAGGATTCCGACCTGTTCGGGTTCTGTACTGGCCCGCGCAAGCTCAAGGA
>Ga0181533_1002159_pt1 | contig 23633 bp, 24 predicted proteins | sample PEATcosm2014_Bin_45_FD_119772 | JGI IMG/M metagenome (GOLD analysis project Ga0181533, IMG submission 119772) | Peatland microbial communities from MTU Mesocosm Facility, Houghton, MI, USA - PEATcosm2014_Bin11_60_metaG | ecosystem: Environmental > Terrestrial > Soil > Wetlands > Peat | place...
CCAAACCGTACTTTGAAAGTAACTTAACCATGAATGCCATTGCCTAGGATCATGTTCTAAGATTTCTTCGGCACGCAACTCCGCAGATTCCATTATGGCAATATCACGGTCGTATAGGTTGCGATCTTGAGCTTCTTCCTCCGGCGTGTGCCCACGAACACAGCTTGCGTAGCCTAATTCCTTACGCCGTTTCTCACCACTTCTCACCTCCGCAACTTCGAGGCTGGTTAGTTGCATTTCAACGAAGAAGCGCCAAGCCCAATTTTCAACGATGTCGGTTCCTTTATGCATATAGCGGGAATGCAGCGTGCGATTCTTGTTGATGCCTACGCCTCCAAGATTGTTGATTCGGTCTTGCAGGTTTCGGATTTGACGGCTACTCACGCGGTTACCTCTCCATAGATTTTGAGTCGCTGTTTCTCTAAGGCTTCAATGCGTTCCTGTAACTGTTGCAGGATCTCCGCTTCCTGAGAATCCAAAAGAACCTTGCAAGCTGTCGTTACGGCGCTAACCACTCGTACACCAAGCTTGCCACTAATGGCGCTGGGTACAAGGATTTCACGCATGAACTTGCGTACGCCCTCCGGCGTCGTCAAATCCAACCATTCCGGCAAGACGATTCGTTTCTGAGGATTAGTATTCCCCTCAGGAGCCCCAGCCCCATTCGATTGTTCGTGTTCCACAACACCAGAACGCCGACGCTTACCCATGATTTACGGCTCCTTTTGGTCGGTCGTCTTGTTTTGGGTTGGAACTATATTGCGCTGGTCTGGGGGGTGGGGTAGTATGGTGTCTAGTGGTCCTGTGGGTTTGGGTGTGGTGTCCTGGATGGTTGGGGGGACCCCCCTGATATGGTCTATATTGTTTTGGTTGGGTTCGAGGGGAGATATATTGCCCTCATCTGGGGGGGTACACGACCATTCGTCGCCGGTCGGTCGGATCGGGTTGAAGGGAGATTAGGCCGGAGGCTTCTAGGGCTGGCAGTATTCCTCTTTCAAGCTGCTTCCAGCCGAGGCGTCGACCCTGCATTTTGAAGTAGAGTCCTGCGATGCGTTCCTTTCGCAGCGGATCGGTCAGTGACAGGTTAGGTTTGATGATGTCTCGGTACATTTCATACACTTGAGGCGATAAGCCCAGTTCATTCGCTTCAGCTACTAAACCGTAAAGCCAGAACCCCGCCTCGACGTCCTCCAAGTTTGCTTCTATCGTGGATGGATTCACGCGGTTTCGATAGGCCCAGTTTAGCATTGCGTGGGCTTTGACGAGGGCTACGATTTTCGGTAAGTCACGCTGATGCCGCGGGGCTAGATGTTCGCGGCCCTTTAAGAATCGTCTGAGGATATCATCCTGATCTGGAATAACGATTTCTTGGATGCCTGCGTCACGTATCCTTTCGACGCGTGCCTTAAGCCAGCGCCTCCGCGGATGTGTTTCAAGCCACTGTCTGAAAGCTTCCCGATTTCCTACCTTAGCCGCCAGCAACCGTAGGCTTTCCTCGAGCTTCGCTGTCGTTGTCTCAGGGCTTAAGACGAATGAACGTGTCCTTTCCTGGTCTTCCAAGCTGAGTTTTGCAGCGCAGAAGATCAGGCTGGGAAAGCCTAGGATGAGAACGGTTTTGGTGCGATTCTGGCCTTTCCGGTTCTTGTCAGTTAGCTTGTAGATCAGTTCTCTTTGGTCATGACTCGCGAGAGGTCGTAGGGCCTCCATCAGCATATAGTGAGGTTGGTCTAGGAATACTATGATCTTCCCTCTCAGGTCGACCACTAACAGGTGCCTTTCTTCATCCCAAACGCCTTGATGATAGAAGGATTTGGGAGAAGCTGTGGCGATTGTCATGACGGTATCTTTGGGGAAGTAGCTTGCTGCTTCGAGAGCGTTGTATGACTTGCCTCCGCTTGCCTCGCCTGACATTAGAATGTTGATTTCGTCTTCCTTGGTGAAAGTCAGGACTCCAGCGCAGAACAGAATGAGTTTGTTCGCGACATCCTCGCGGACAGTTGAACTTTGAATTTCCGCGACTTCTGAGAATGTTGTCGGTCTCTCAACCTCCCAGAGTCGAGCCTTGAGAATCTCCTGTAGGTCGACGCCTAGCTTCTCAGCGATTCTATTGTCACATTGTGGATCTTGCTCGTTCTCTACTGTGAAGGGCCCAATTTCTTCTCCGCCAGATCGCAGACGGTAATAGAATCCAGCTTCAGTGATTCTTTGAGCAACTTTAGGCGGTGTCAGGTCCTCAGTGGCTTGGTGAAGGCTTGCATCAGTTGTAACACTCGTTTCCGTTTCTGGGGAGAACTCGATCTCATGGTCAGAATGTGACCGGCCGCCATCATCCAGCCATGCGCCGGTTGCCTTCTGGAAATGAACGATAACCGTTCCACACGTTAGGCAACGGCCCAGCTCAGAGGTTGGGTTAGGCCGAAATGTTGAACTAGAAGTTTCTATACATTCATCCATGAGTGTTAATGCCTCCGAAAAATGGCGTTGGCGCTCGGGCTGTGTAGGTGGGGGCGACGGTCAGGTCGCCCATTTTTTCTTTCACTTCTGGGAGCTCCACTTTTGCAACCATTCGGTGCCTTCGTCATTTCGGCTGAGCTTGTATGTGACTTCGCCAATTTTCCAAGTCTTGTTCGCGGCTGCTGCAAGCCTCTCATAGAGTAGTAGGATGATTGGGACTTTGAGAGTTGTCTCGTTGACTGGGATTGTTTGAAGTTGCGGGAGCTTCGTCGACTGGCTCCATTTCAATGCCGAAAGAGCCTCGTTGGTCAGATCGCTGGCCGATCCTGGTGACGCGGGACCTTGCGAACTCGGGACAGGGCTCTCGGTGGTTGTGGTTGTCCTTTGAATCTCTGACGTCATTTCTTCGGCGCTAACCTCTCCACCGCCTACAAGGTCGGCGATAGCTCGGTTCTTCGCCCTGGTATGGGCTAGGGCGAAGATGTCGTGTTCTTCATGCGCCCAATCTTTCTTCTCCTTCTTTGAGGCAACAGCGACGCCGACGCTGCTTCTGCCAGACTTCTCATGGAATGCGCGGACCACGACCCGATAGCTGAAGTTGCCATCCTGATCTTTGCCCTGGGGAGGCACGCGATCGAAGCTGATGATCTCATCCGAAACCGAGCACGCAAGCGCCCACTTTCTCCAAGCACTCTTCTTGAGATACTGCCGGCCGCCTATGGTCACTGAGTCGTCTTTGGTTAGAAGCCGTTGCTTGAACTCCTGGAATGTCTTGAACGCCTCTGCGAGACGGTTGACATCGATCGGTGCAACAATCTCGACGGATGCTTCGCGTTTCTCCAACGCCGTGGCCATCATTTCTTCCCCCCTTTCTCTTCTGCGAAGCCTAACAATTCAAGCAGCTCGTCTTGGTTTCGTACCGCGAACGGAGGATATGCGATGAAGCCACTGTCTTCTTCAAAGGAGGGATATTCGTCATCTGTCATGAGCTGCGCCTCTCGCGTTTCGGTGGTATGATTTTGTATCCGCGTTTTTCGAGTTCGTCGAGGATTGAGTTCACAAGATCGTTCAATTTGCGCTACTCCTTCGGTTATGGTCGAGCTTCAGAAGCCTTCGCAGGATGTCGTCGAATGTCTCGCCTTTTGCCCCGTTCTTGGTGAGTGTATCGTGGACCTCGTCGCTAACGCGGATCCACTTGTTGAGTTCTGACATCACAACCGAGTAAACTTAATGTACCATGTGCAATAAGCAGATCGTGTTATAATTGCCCCGAAACGTATCAAAACATGATAGTAAAAGCCTCGGAGGCGTCAAAGGATACCTACTTTTGGAAGAGGATGAAAGAAAGAGGCGTGCTAAGCTCACACCTCCATTGAACATCTCAGCCTACAATACACGCGCTCGCAAAGATGCTGATTGGGCGGTTCGATATCTGATTTTGTTCTTGCAGAGGCAACCGGAAAAAGAGATCGCCAAAGTTCTACCTTGGTCGACTGGTCGCGCCCTCGCCATGGCTATGTTGGGAGCTGGATGTCCGCAGCGGAGTTTGCGGCATCACAAGATCGCGCAACAGATGATTTCTTGCGCGTCGGATACGTTGTTGGAGATGCTTGACATGACGCACATCAAGATAGTGAGTAAGAGACTAAGAGAGATGCAGATGGATGCTCGTGCAGTCAGTCCGCCAGTAAGTGACACAACGCCTAATTCAGGTTGCAAGCAATACCGCGAACAGATGGAGAAAGATGTTCCAGGACTAATCGAGCAGCTCTAGACGAACAATATTGCCACGATGTGGGGGTCCCTGCTACCGTTTAGTTGCGTATTGTTCGATCATTCGGTGAACATCTTCCTTGGTCAACGGTCCCATACCGCCTTTTCTCAATTCGTCGATTCGTCGATTCGACTCGTCGATCTGCACCTGTAATTTCTGGATTGTTTCATCTCTTTCCTGCAGATCGCTCTGAGTTAGGATCTCCCCCTCCACCTTACGCAAATTCTCCCACATCCATGCCTCTCTCAAGTAGACTTTTTTGTAACCTAGCGGGTCGATTGCGTGACCCATCGCGAACTCGGCGGCGGCATCGTCGCAACCAACAAACGCCGCTTTGGTCCGCCAGCAATCCCTCAGCTCGTGAAGGGTGGGTTCGCCTTTCACTGCGATTGGCGCTCGCTTTCGGGCTGTGACCCAAGCCCTGTCGAGGTATGTGGAGGCTGCATGGTAATTATCCGTGTTCAGGACTACGCCCTGCGTCTTATGGGTGCGTCGTCCTGCCTCGGAGCCGTAGCCGTGGGTTGCCCGTATCGGTACGGCTACGACGTCGAGGACTTCTCTAAGTATCGAAGTGGGGATTAGGCTGTACCATTCGCTTGTGTTCTTTTTACGGCCGCTGAAATCATGCCGGTAGTATTCCTTCTCAGGCTGCCTGGCAAGTTGCGCTTTCACGCTGTTCCAGGTATCTTCAAAGTTGAATGCCAAAAGTTGACCGATACCCCAGGCGCTATGAAGCATCAACTTGAAGCATGCATTGTATGGTTTCGCTGCGGCCGCGGCGATTGCGTGGGCTTCTTCCCAGGTCAAGTTTGTGGGTTTCTTGGTGGGGGTAGGTGCATGGATCCGGGCGGGTGGAAGCATTAGGATTCCTTGATCGTAGAGGAATCGGCGCAATGCGAAGACTGTTAAATGTCTGCCGCGTTCAGTGAACGTGTTCGTTGATTGGACGAGGTTGATGTAGGTTTGAATGTCTTTCTTGGTTGCGTCGACGACTTGTTCCGGTGTGAGTTTCGCGAGTTTGAAGAGGCGGCGGAGATATCGGCCGTAGATCTCTCTGGTGGAAGGTTTCAGGCCTTGCAACCAGAGTTCGAACATTGGGCTGGAAGGTTCTGGTTGTCTCAGCATACGGGTACACACCATAGAGTAACTGAATACCATATAAAAACTGTCCGAAACTGATATTACCCACCGCATACACACACAGAGGGAGCAGGGTTGCAACCTCTTGGCCGCTGTCCGCGATGTGGCTACACGCTCACTTACGACGGCAGAGGATATCGATGCCAGTTCTGCGGTTACCCAAGAAACCGGCAGCCCCTAATGGCCTCGATCCGAAATCTCGAGCGGAACCTACGATTCAAAGCCCAGAACTTTTTGGATAGTGGCAGAAGGGACCAATACCAGCGAATGACCGTTCAATACCCGTATACATCAGGGCAACAAATTTGTGGTTCGTGCGGCCTCAGGATCCCTTATGGAGTGCAGACCTGCCCTTACTGTGGAACACCTCAAAGAGTCCCTCAAACAAGCCCAGAAATAGGCACCAATCCTGTTGGACCTCAACTTAGCGATCAACGCGTGCTTGACTACATCAGCGCACATAACGGTACGATCTCCATTTCTCAGACCGCAAAGGAACTTTCTATGTCTCCGGAAATGCTTCGCTCAACGATCGAGCGATTGAAGTCAGCCGGGTTTCTGAAACCGACTTGATCCGCTCGGAGACGGAGAAGACGTTTGACTTTTTCCACCGCTGTTGATTTGGACGGAGTTTTGGCCAATACAATGGCACCAGTCTGCAAGATCATCAATAGACGCCATTCCACACGCTTCGACGTTTCATCTTTCGTTCGCTGGAAAGCTTGGGAGATTGCGCAGATCACGAAAGATGAATTCTTTCGAACGTTGGACGAGGCTTGGTTCAATTGGGGAACGATTCCTCCCACAGAGAAACACATAGCCGAGAAAGTTGGTCGTCTCTTGGAATTTGGCAAAGTGGACATTGTCACTGGCAGAAGTCTAGAAACGGTTGCTTCTGCTAACTCCTGGCTCAAGGAACACGGTATCCGATTCAACTCTTTTGTTAGGACGGAGACCCTTAAGGACAAGGCCAAGCTGAATTACGATGTTTTCATTGATGATTCCCCTGAACTCATGTCGCAGCTCTCATCGGGCGCTAGCCGGCACGGGATCCTCTACACGCAGCCTTGGAATAGGGAAGCTCCTATAATGCCTCGCATATCTAGAGTCGACTCATGGAATCAGATTCCGGGCGTGGTTCGCAAAATCGTAAATGCTAAGACAGGTTAGAAAAGGGATGAAAGCAATGCATGTTTACTCAGTTACGTATGGGTTCAAGCAGCCTTTCAAGCTGCCCCCGCAAGATGCGTTCGAGTGGTGCACAGATTATAAACCATACGATCTTACAATCATGCGGGAAACGGGTAAGCGAAGAATCCGAAAGCTTACTCATGACGCGATCCTTCTAACAGAAACTACTATTACAGGCAGGAAACCCGTAACGAAGACGAAACTAGTCAGGCTCAACAGGCCTGAACTGTTTTGGACGAACACCCACATATCTGGTCCCAACCGCCATTCAGAATTCATTTACAGGATAGAACCGCAGGGGAAGAATCGATCTCGACTCAAATTCACTGGGCTGCTGATATGCTATTCGAAAAAAGTACTCACCAGAGAAAAGCTCCGAAAAATAGCCCGAGATGAGAGACGAACAGATTCAAGGGCATGGCACTATCTAGCCGCCGCCATGGAGAAAGACATGAATTCGCGCCGTTGAATCCACCTATTCGAGCCGCCGAATTATGTGATATCCGAATTGCGTTTTCACGATAGCTGAAGTTTGCCCTTTCTGAAGAGCGAACGCAACTTGTTCAAACTCTTTAACCATCCGTCCTCTAGGGAAAGTTCCAAGATCGCCGCCCCGCTTTCGTGAGGGACAGAGGGAGACCTCGCTGGCGACGTTAGCAAACTTCTCGCCCTTACCCAGCCTCTCCATCGCTGCCTGTGCGTCCTTTTCCGTTCGAACCAGAATGTGTGCGCAGTGTATTTGGTTAGACAACTAGATTCACCGAACGTTTGAGCCGCAAGATTGAATGGGTTAGATAAGTATGACTGGTAAGAACAGGGTCAAAAGGGCTGGTAGGGTACTCACAACCAGTTCATTAGAACTCCGAAAGAAAACGTATGGTCTTGGACCAGACGTTCACTGATAGCTGCCACAACCGGACCATCACAGTATCACGCCAAACAGGGAACTCCTACGAAATAACCGTGGCCCGAGGCACCAGCCGCGTAGCTACCATAAACCTCGATTCAGACAATTCTACAGCTCAGATCGTATTAGCGGGAATTCATTTGACTGTTAAGCTGGCCACCACACTCCCAGTTCAGGAGCGCGGCCTCTTCGGGTTGCCTTCGCTACCCAGCGACGAAGAAATGCTGTTTGTCTTCGACCATGAGGACTACTGGGGATTTTGGATGATCAACGTGAACTTCCCCCCCTGGACATAATCTGGTTCAATTCAGTTAGACAAGTGGTTTGGGCTGAACCGGATCTGAAACCTTGCTCAACCTACGATTGCCCGGTCATCATGCCAAATGTCAAGTCAATGTACGTTCTAGAAGTGAACGCTGGCTTCATCGTCGCCCATCACATTACCTTCGAAACTACCTTCTCCTTCTCGACTTCCTAGCGCGTGGTCTGCGGTGTCGCGTGGCTCTCCTTCTTGGAGGCTTTGCTTTTCTGAGGGATGCGTTGTATATCACAACTCCTACCGCGATGAGGGCTACTATGTATACTATGATTTGTAGCAGAAGTTGTGGAGGGTTGACATTCAGACTTTGCTGGTCGAATTGAATAACGGCGCCTGACGGAAGCTGCGCGTACAGTTGTGTTGTAACTCTGTGTTCTCCAATAGGAAGCGGTTGGTCATTAAGGTTCAAAATTGCTCGGTAGATTCCGAGCCCGAGATATGATCCTCGAATCGTCGCCTCGGGGACTCCACTCGAATTGTAGAATTGTACGGTGATCGTTGCATTATCTAACGGTTCGCCTTGGTAGGTTGGAGCTTGAGAAAGAATCTGAGTTTGGCTTCCACCAATTCGCGATCCAAAGACTTCCTGTCCTTCAACGGCGTAAAGGACTTCGCCACTACCAGGTTGATCGTATTGTAATTCAACCCCTGACCCCTGTACGAACTTCACCAAGGTAAACGCACCTGAGGATTGCAGCGCTCCGGTCAACATCAAGTCGAGAGGACCGTTCGTAGTTGGCAATAGGTTTGCGGGTAGGGCAAATGCGTTCGCGATTGCGTCTACTGCAAAGCGATCAGGATCAAACAAGGATATGCTGATTGTTCGGTCGTTTACTTCACTAATACTCTTGATCTCATTCAGGGCGGAATAGAGTGGCGTAGATGGAAGCATATTTCTGATCAACCAATCGAGAGTTGCAGCCAAATCATGCGCCGTTATGGGGCTGCCGTCTTGGAACTCTAGTCCGTCGCGGAGAACAATCGTAAGATTTGTGGAGTTATCGCTCATTTGCCACTGATCTACCAATCCAGGTTGTGGCGAACCGTCTGCACTATGCGTTAGCAGCGGTTCAGTTATCAGCCTCAGCGTTAGCGAGTCTGCGGGTGCCAGAACCGTTGCCGGGTTTAAATCAGTTAACCCCGACACCTCACCTATCCTAACCAGACCTATCCGCGTCATGTTCGTGAGTGTCGCCGCGATAGTGTCCTGTATGCTTCCCGTGATTAGAGATAGTTGGGGAAAACTCCTCTGCGTCACGATTAGCAGGCGCTTAGAGTAAACCGGGATGGCTGGAACATCTAGGCTGAGTTCTTCTTGGCACCTTAAGGCGGCTGATTTAGCAGAGCCAGAATTGGACGCCGCCATTAGCTGCTTTGCGCATTCGTCAAAAGTTGAATTGTGGTATCCAACCAGATTCGTTGCGTATGGTGCGGGAGACACGTCGTTTACTCCGGCGAAAAGATCGTAAAGCCAAGTAGGTGAGGCCCCCGCAGATTCTGTATCGATATATAAGTCAAAAGAGTATGTTACTTTCACTTGCGTGTTGAAGTCGATGTCAGTTTCTGGGAAACTGATGATTGGTAGGCCGATAGACCGCATATCCTGGGCGAATAGGTTTGCAGCAGCAACCGCTTGCGGGTCGCTCAATTTGCTGAAAATGAACATAGTGCGCAGCAGTTGGCCTGTGGACGGATTCATTCGTACTCCACTGGACGATTGAACGAATCCGATGCTATCCAGCAGTTGAGATGCTTCATTTGGGTTGTAGGGGTACGAGTCGATAGACCCGTTCCTCCACCCCAGGGTCGCGTAGGCGGATGAAAAGAGGCCTGGAGTTAGAGTTTCCCCATAACCAGCAAGCACATCATTCAGTACACGCTGCCGGTCAAACCCGTAGAGCATGGCCTGCCGGAAAACCGAGTTGTTGAGCGGAGCGTAAGCGGAGCGTAAGTTCAAGCCAATGTAAGTGAACCCGAAGTTGCCTATGGGGACGACGTTTAGGTTGGGGTTGTTCTTTAGCTGCAATAGCGTGTCTGGTGAGGGGTTTTCGATAGGTGCCAGATCCACCTCGCCGTTCGTAAGCGCCTGGACTAATGCGGTGGTTGATGGGTAGGATTGGATGATTACGCTGCGTGTTGTAGAGCGGTATGGGAGGTAGACTACTGCTTCCCCAAGAAGGATTAGAATAATGATTAATGCGATGAAAAGAACTTGAGTCTTCTGTCTCACGTTTAAGCCATCTCAACATTCAGGGTGTAGTTTTCTGGATAACTCGTAGATGAGCCGCCGAAGAGCACGTTGTGTAACACAAGAAAGTAGACGCCTGACCGTATGCCTGAAGCTGCGATGTCCTCTGCCGGCCCGCCAGTGTCGGTGTACCAGCGGAACTTTCCGCTACTAACGTAAATGCTCGAAGGGTATTCGGAAGAGGCTACCAGAAACCCCACAGGGCCCGTCAAATGTTCTTGAATAAGAGTTTGAGAGTCAGACCATGATAAATGAACCTTCAGCTCATTCACGCCGGGGGGAACGATGATTGCGAATGTTCGCCAGTCCCCAGCCTCATAACGCCAAGACCAATCGAAAGCTCCGTACACTGCGAAATTAACGTACGGCGTATTCTCTGGAGGAGAGGAAGGTCCATACGTTCCCCCCACGACAATTGGAACTACAACGGAGACTGGGATAACGGTTTCAGTTCCGTTGTCGGATACCGCGATTAGCCCGCCGTAGACGCCGGGGCTTGTACCAATTGGAATGGTTAGTGTTGCTGTGAGAGAATTATGCGAGGTTGAAAGCTGGGTTATCCAATTCCACGCGGATCGCGTGTAGTATCGGGAGACCAATTCGAATGAGATTTCTGAGGCGGGTCCCTGTTTCACGATTCTCACCGCCGGGATACCGCGGAATTTTGTTAGTGGCCGACTAACAATGAGCTCAGAGGTTGTGCTGTACGGTGCGCCGTTGGTGATTCTGCTAATGTGCCCCGCAGAATCGAAATTCGTGTCGTAGATTTGCGGTAGGAGCAGATTACTGTAATTCCAACTTGTTGCGTTGACGAATTCTGAGAAATGGTAAACGACTGTGACTTTCATGAGGTCTGCGTTGGTTGGGATCGAGGATTTTGGTATCTGGACCCACGTAACATTAGAATTCGCCGTATGCGGCGATGTAGTTGAGGAGATGAGCGTGTATGTATATGCTTGTGCGAACGGTTGGGCTGCGTTCTGAATGTCGAAAGTTGCGCTCTCTGAAGCGCCCGGCTGTGCTATTCCAGCGTACCAGTTTGCTGACACGCTATTCGTCGGTGGAATTGGGGTTTGTAGATTCACCGCCCACGACTGCGCAAGCAGCTTCTTGACGTTATCCCAAGTAGCCGGTGAGTATAGATAGAATCTGGTTGGCAGACGACTGTCGTGCCCTTCTGCGGCTGCCGCGACAGCATCCCAGACGTTGACCCTTCCAGATCCCTGCGTGAATTGATCGTATGAGAGATCCGTGGCACTACTAGCCAGAATGGCCTTTACAAGGTCGGGGGCGGGCGTTGAACCTCCGTGGGTGTTTCGGTATTCTTCTATAACCAACGCGACCGCTCCGGCGGTGACAGGTGTGGCCATACTTGTTCCGCCAAATATTGTGTAAGCACTAGTGCCGTTACCGTAACCCGTGAATGTTGGTTGATCAGTGAATCCGAATGCTCCTACGTCCACTACATCTGGCTTCGGCTCGCCGGTTGATGTTGGTCCTCTTGCGCTCCATGGAACAACCTCGTCATAGCTGCCTTGAATCTCATGTGCTATGTGCATGCCAGGCGAGGTTCTGTAGGCATAACTCGTTGATGCACCTACTGTTATTGGGAGTGTTGCAGCTCCCGGCGATGCCACTGTACCGTACCCGAATCCACCATTGCCTGCCGCGATGAGCATTACAACACCGGGGTAAGCAGGATCTAGATAATGGGGAATAGTGAACGCGTCAGCTAATTGACTCATAAGGTCGAGACCGAAAGTTGAACCCAGGTCTTGAATTGGGTCTGAATCCCCCCAACTGTTACTTATGATGTCGGCCCGATGATTTCCTGTGTACCTGAAACTGAAATCAGTCGGATCCCAGTCGAACCCTGCCGCGTAATACCATGCGAAGGTCGTGTCTCCAATCCAGAGCGCCTTTACTCCCATCACTTTGGCTGCAGGGGCAACGCCTGGCAATGCAAGTAAAGTCCCGTTTTGGTATACATCGCGCTTGAGGATTCCACGTGAAGCAGCATTTGATGCGGTGCTGGTTCCATGGCTTTCTAAATCGAAGAAGACGTTGATGAAATTCCCGTTCGGATCGATTGGAGGGAGCAAAGCGAAATTCTTTCCAGTGTATCCGCCAAGATCAACTCCGTAGGCGAGTAAGCCTGCGCTGAACACTGGGACTCCGGTGTTGTTTGGATCGAAGAAGATTAGGTCGTTACCAGGCGTTGCCGTGTGCGGTTTCTCGTCAGCGAAACCATGATCATTCCAGGCGAGTTGAGGAGAAGGCCAGGTGAGGTTAAGGTGAAGGCTTTGCGTGGCGTCTGCATTTAGAGTATCCCGGTAGCTTACCAGGAAATTGTAGTACGCCGTAGACATATCCACTACGACCGTATCATATACCCCCGCCCGATGGGCATCTACAACGACTACAGGGAAGCCGAGGTCAACGGTATGCCCTGAGACTACATCTGAAATTTCCTCGCTCAGAATTCCGAAGTGATAATTTCCTGACTTCGAGAGAACGGTCGGGGCTGCGTAATTGTAGTGCAACTGCACCTTCTCAATCTGCGGCTCACTGGGATTAAGGCTGACGTAGCTAGCAGCGTCCCAAACGCTAACAACCTTCCCAGCGGTGGTGAGGACGTTACCGAAACGTGTCACGGTTAGGTTTGTGATCACAAAGCTCTGCCCGTCAGCATCGAACGAGATCGCCTGGCCCATGCTGTTTCTCGCAACCGCGTTCATCAGATCGGGTATGGTGAAATCAGTTCCCGTGTCCACGATAGCAATTGTAACCCCATTTCCTGAAATCCCAAGCTGGTTCACTCGATCAGCGCCAATAATCTGTCTAACCCTGAACATGTCCGTGGCCAAACGTTGACTGTAAACCTCAGGGTCAGGCTTCATTTGCTCGAAGCCCAGTTTCACGTCTGGAAAAATGTAGGAGACGGCGGGCGACGAAGCAAGGGGCAAGAGCGAACCAACACCAACAGTTCCATAAACAGCGAATGGCGAATGAGAAGGTCCAACCGCGAACTTAGCCGACATGTACCCTGCAACATCCCCTACAGCATAGCCGGGGTTAAGACGCACGAAGACGAAGACCGAACTTCCCTGAACCCGTAAACCTGGTTGCTGAACGCCCTCAATGCGGTTTATCAGGGTCGGGTCCAGTTTACCGAGCGCCCTTTCCGCTCCAACCACCTGAAAAGGTACGATCAATCCGATGAAGAATATGGCAAGGACTAGCAATGCCAATGCTTTCGCGTGCAAACTGATCAGATTTAGCCGAAACGCCTCAAACCATAATTTTACTCTATTGGTACCTCTAGCCCGCTGTTTATTCAGTTGGAGAAAGCTTCGGCGTGTATTGTTGGTCGAATCGTCTGATTTTCCATACCGCTAGTGAAACCAGCCAAGATACAAGAAAGATGACAATAATGCCGTAACCTATCGTTTCGAAATCAAGATTGTTGAGCCAACCCCAGAATTCTCCTGTCAAGTTAAGTTCAGTTGCCACAACCTGTATGATTTCGGCGCTGCCAATCGCGAGAGCTACTAGAACAGAGATTATGGTTACAGTGAGGTTGTAGTATATCTTGCGGATGGGATTCATGAAAGCCCAACCATAAGCCATCCGCATCGTAACCCCATCAGTCGTATCAATCAATACCATACCACACGTGAACATTAATGGCAGAACGAGAATCATCCCCATAGGAACGGAGGAAGAAACCCCAATGCCAACACTGATCGCAATCAAGGCAACCTCCGTCGCCGTATCAAAACCTAATCCGAACAGTACACCGATAGGAAAGATTTGCCACGGACGTTGTACGATCTTGAATAACGGACGGAAGTAACGGTTCAAGAATCCACGATTATCCAACAATTTTTCAAGCTCAGCTTGCCTCAACTTCCCATTTTTCACTTCCTTGAAGATCTTATAAATACTAAACACAATTGCCAAATTGACTAGACCAATCACCCATAGAAAAACTCCCGAAACCGTAGTCCCAATGACAGCTCCATCACTCTGTAATATCGGGATATGCCCTATGATGGTCCGAGTGGCAAACACCAACCCCACAATCAGCGATACTACGATTACCGAATGTCCCAGCGAAAACCACATGCCTACAGTTAGAGGACGCTGGCTATCTTGAATCAACTTCCTAGTCGTATTGTCAATCGCCGCGATGTGATCAGCATCAACCGCATGCCGCAAGCCAAACGTGTACGCGATAATTCCAAGTCCAGCAAGAAGAAGCGAGAGTCTCCCAACGATCGTGGCTGCGATGAATCCTACGATTGTCGCCGTTATGATAGCCGAATAAATGCTTGCTATCGTAGCCTTCTCGCCTCGCGTAAGAACTTTCAATGAGCTGCCGTCTTCGCGAATCGGCGTCACTCTGAAACTCCTGATGTGAACCGGTCTTTCCGATGTAATAAAAAATTATCCATCAGTAATACTGACTTAATATGTGGGTGTAAAATAGTAATATCTGGCTAAGAATGAGATCTAAGGAAACTGTGACTAGAATCAGTTTATCGTTGCCCCCAGAACTTCTAGAACGTTTCGACGACATCGCCGCCAAATCAGGATTTGCCGACCGTTCCAAAGCCGTGCAGGCAACGATCCGAAATTTCATCAGTGACGACAAGCATTCACTCACTCCAGACCAACGCGTGACTGCAGTAATAATCGTAGTGTACAATCACGAAGTCCGCGGTATAGACGCCACACTCACCGACATTGAACATGAAATCGCAGATAAGATTACGTCATCTTCACACGTACATCTTGGCGCCACTCACTGCCTCAAAATTATTGTAATCAAAGGAAATGTGATGGAAGTTACGACCTTCGAGAAGGTGGTACGCAAATTAAAGGGCGTAATGCAACTCAAAGCAATATTTGTCAAAACCGAGATGGACTCATCATAGCAAATGGATGCTAACCGGAATTAGGTATTAGTTAGAAACAATCAGCCGACTCACCATGAAAGCATGAACAGTACAAAAGATGTTACAATACGTTACGAACGTGCGGACAAACCTAAAAATCGCATTTTGCGCTATGAAAGGAAGCTTACACTTATTCGCGTACCATGGCCGAGGTTAAGCTGGGTCCATGCGCGACAAAGTCATTTAATTAAGCCGTTAATAACAAAACTCAAGTGGCTAATGTATAATTATTAATACCCAGAATAAACTTAATAGCCCGAATTCTAATAAGTATGTATCTTAATCGGTGTAAAGTAGTACATGCAAAAAAATACGTATCTAGGCGTCGCGGTTTTAGTTGTTGTAATCCTAGCAGTGACATTCACAGGACTGCATTTCTCAAATCAGTCATCATCTACTTCGAGTTCAACAATCAGTCAAAGTATCGCATCACCGGTGCAAATAGTAGCAGCCGAGAATTTCTGGGGCAGTTTGATATCTCAACTCGGCGGAACACACGTCCATGTCTTTAGCATTGTTTCAGATCCCAACGCTGATCCTCATGAATACGAAAGCAACAGTGCAGATGCTGAAGCAATTGCAAATGCAAGCTTCGTAATTGTCAACGGCGCCGGATATGACACTTGGGCCCTATCACTCATTGCGGCGAGCAATAATCCGAATCAAAGAGTTTTGAACGTGCAAGAACTTATCGGACAATCAGTCGGTGCTAATCCTCATTTTTGGTACAGTCCGTACTATGTGAACGAAACTGTGAAGGCTATGTACTCTGACCTTCTTTCGATCGATCCAGCCAATTCCGCTTACTATCAACAACAGTATATTGCTTTGAATGCATCGATTGGAGTATACAACGAACGAATCAGCGAGATAAGGCAGCAGTTCGCAGGAACGAAAGTGGCGTCTACAGAGAGCATCTTTGAGTATCTAGCAAACGCTACAGGCCTAGACCTCATTTCTCCTCCCGCATTTATGGAAGCTGTCGCCGAAGGAAACGATCCGCCTGCGCAGAGCATTGTGCAATTTGAACAACAGATTCAGAGCGGAAACGTGAGTGTGTTGGTCTATAATGAACAGACCGTGACCCCGCTTACTCAAAGCATCAAAGCACTGGCCGCTCAAAAGGGCATTCCGATCGTTGGCGTAACAGAAACTATACAGCCACCCGACGTCACATTCCAAACGTGGATGAACGCGGAACTGCTCACTCTTCAGAACGCGCTCAATCAGAAAGCTCTTGGACAATAATCGATATTCAACTTGGAATCAAGCCCTTGGAGCATATTCAATGAGTATCATACAGTCCGAAATCATCACGACTCCAGTACAGCCTAGGGTGATCACAGCTGAAAACTTGGTTGCCGGCTACGAGGACAACATCGTTTGGCGAGACGCGAGTTTCACGATCAACGGCGGCGAATTTGTTGCTGTAATTGGTCCCAATGGAGCTGGGAAGACAACTCTATTTCGTTTACTTCTCGGATTGCAGCGCCCCACCAGCGGAACGGTTAAGATATTTGATTCTGAACCAAAGCGCGGAAATCCTCAGATCGGTTACGTGCCTCAACGTCACCTAATAGACAGTGAAACTAATGTCGAATCCCTTGAATTAGTGCACTTGGCATTTTGCGGCCACCAATGGGGTTTCCACTTATCTGCAAAGGCCGAGCGAAAAACTGCTCTCGTCGCGCTGGAGGCGGTTGGAGCCGCCGAGCTGGCGCACCAATCGTTGAACGCTCTGTCGGGAGGAGAACTTCAGAGGATATTTCTCGCGGAAGCATTAGTCAGCAACCCCAGCGTATTATTGCTCGATGAGCCGTTGGCGAATCTCGATATCAGGCGTGAAAGAGATTTGCTTCAGCTGGTCAACAATGTGGTTCGATCCCGCTCCGTGACAGCATTACTGATAGCCCATAACATCAATCCGCTTCTGCCGTATCTGGACAAAGTGATTTACATCGCAAACGGCAAGGTAGCAACAGGTAGACCCAAAGAAGTCATGACCTCAGAGGTCCTTTCGGCTCTGTACGGAGTTCATATCGAGGTTCTGCATGACTCTAAGGGCAATATTGCGATTGTAGGCATTGAGGATCATCACCCTCTTCACCGCGGTGACGAATAAGATGACGCTCAGCATCGATTTGTTCGCTGCCCTTCAACAGATGTTTCAGTATCAGTTTATGCAGCATGCCTTTGAGGCGGGGACAGTGGTCGCAATCATTGCAGGCATCGTCGGCTACTTTGTGGTGCTGCGTCGATCTTCGTTTGCAGCGCACGCGCTCTCCCACATTGGTTTTGCTGGAGCAGCAGGAGCGGTATTGTTTGGAATCAGCCCCGTATATGGCCTGTTACTGTTTACATGCGTCGGCGGCTCGATGATGGCTGCCCTTAGTCCTCGCGCCGCCCATCGCGACGTTCAGATTGGGACAGTTCTTGCATTCATGCTCGGCATCGGTGTGTTATTCATCAGCCTCTATACCGGTTACGCGACCGAAGCGTACTCAATCCTGTTTGGAGAAATACTGGGCATAAGCAACAGCGATGTCTTTCTGACACTAGTTGCTGCTTTGATAATATTATCCATAATCGCGGTTGTATATCGACCGCTTCTATTTGCGTCGCTTGATGAAGACGTGGCAGAAGCAAAGGGGATGCCAACGTTTCTCCTCGGCATAATTTTCATGATTCTCGTTGCGGTTGCGACATCGATTGCTGTTCAAGTGGTCGGCGTCCTTCTTATTTTCTCGTTAATGGTCACGCCAGCAGCAATCGCCCAGCAACTAGCAAAACGACCACATCACGTCGTCATAATATCTGTAGTCATTGCCCTAATGGCAACCTGGCTAGGGCTCTTCATTGCGTTTTATGAACCGTATCCCGTCAGTTTCTTCATAACAAGCATAGTGTTTGTCCTTTACTTGCTTGTCAGGTTCGTTTACCGAAGAGCTAGACCTTTGAAAGCTAGTCAGGTTAGTTTTCAAAATGCTGCCTAATGCTGCCTGAGGCAAATGTCGTCTAATTTAACTGGAATAATTCGAATCCCGGTACTGGAGCCAAGTTAATAACATTCACCAGTCGAATGCGTGATTATTGTTAATCGAGTAGTTAGTTATGGCAATAATTAGCCTGTCTTTTCCTGAGCAGATGATCAAGGATATGGATCAGCTGCAGAAATCTCAAGGTTTTACGGGCAGGTCGGAACTCGTCAGGGCAGCAATCCGGCTAATGTTTGAAGACAATAAGGAAAAGGACTCACTTGCAGGGACCATGAGCGCAATAGTAACCGTGACTCACAACCAAGAGAACGAGGAGCCCATCACCCGATTAAAGCACGAGTTCGAAAACATTGTGAAAACTCACATCCACAGCAAGATTAAGCCAGGAAACTGTTTGGAGTTGTTCATCGTGGAAGGTGAAGGCAAGAGAGTTGCAGCCATGACTAAGGCATTCCAGAAAGAAGCGGAAATGAAAAGCGTCCAATTAATCGTGCTTTAGATGCCCAAGCAAACAGGCTCCGTGAACGCCTCAGCCGCAGGTTGGCAGTGACGTTGTAATTATTCGATTCCGTCGGATCTAAGAGAAATACAAGCTGGACAGCAGCAGAAGCACGAGTCCTAACGCGCCCACTAGAACCCACTCTCGAGCTATGGCCTCCCCCCACTTATCGTGTGTGTAAACGTAGGCCACAATTGAGAAAGACAGCAGATTAATCGCAAGGAAAACAGCGAATTTAGTCTCGCTCAATGTTCCAATGGCATTTACTGTCCACAGATAGCCCGTAGATACAAATTGAAGGACGAGAAGAAGCGCTACAACTCTTCTAGTAGGAATCATTTGTTGACCATCCAATTTCAAGCCAATCGAATCTTCGCTTGAGCGAAGTTCCCGCCAATTCCATCCGATACATGAGAAATACTGTGGAAAATGCCACAATACCCAGGAACCCAGTCGATAACCCAAGTTGAACAAGCCTCGATGCGCTCGTTCCGTACAAGAATACATCCACTATAGCGTTCAAGGACGCACCAATGGCTATGGCTCCACCTGAAATGAGAAGCACAAATGCCAGCGCCGTCCGAAATCTTCCATGTGTTTTCGAAACTTTCTCTCTTGGGGCTGGACTGGGTGCACCTCTTTGTCCCAATACAGTGTAGAGCGCGAACGAGCAGTCCCCAACGAGAAGAGCGATTGCCACGATTAGCAGGGCCGCTTCATCCGTTGGAATAACTTGCCCCGGAGACTCGAGACCCCAGTACGCAAGCAAGAAGAGCTCTCCAATGAAGATCAGCCCTACCGTTACGAATATTGGCCTCTCAGCCATACGCCTAGAATAGCCTCTGTCTATGAAAGGTAGGGCGAACAACGCCACAAGAATCAGAGTAACCAAGCCTAACGCTACTGGCAATCCTGAACCTTCGAAGGCAGATATTTTCAGTATCTGGTATATCCAAAGGAAGTACCAGTCTGGCTGTGCTGTGAACTGGGCCGCGAGTTGGGGTGAGTATTCTGGCGGGAGACTCAGTGGGAAGATCGCAGAGATCAGAAGCATCGCACTACCAAACATAGCCGCAAGGCCAAGTAGATAGATCGTAACGTCCGGAAATATCGGAAGACTGCGGCTGGCCTTCTGGTCGATTGGAGGTCCCGTAGTAGGTTCGGCTATTCCATGGGTCTCAAACATATACATTTTCACAGTAAGAAGGACCAGCAGGGCAGCTGGCAGAACTACGACATGCAAATCATAGAACCGGAGTAGCTCCGTTGCATCGCCACCCGCACCTACGATTAGGAAGGTAAGGAAGGAAGAGATTGTGCCGGGCAGGACGTCGATGATTCCTATTCCAACATCAGTCGCAGACTTTGAGACAACGGTCCATGGCAGCAGGTACCCTGTAAAACCGAAACCTAGCGTAACAAACCCCATTACCATGCCGACAACCCACATTATTTCCCTCGGCTTCTTGTATACAGAGACAAAGTAGCCACGCATCATGTGCATGAAGGCAAGCATGATCATTGCGTACGCGGTGTAAAGATGAACGGTTTGAAGGAATCTCCCATAATTCACATTTTGAAGCATATATTGAGTCGAGCTGAAAGCGTCAGAAGGGCTGGGTATGTAGTAGAGCATCATCATGATCCCGGTGACACCTTGAATCAAGAAGGCGACCACTGTTAGTGCACCAAGCCAATAGAACGGGTTGATGGAATACTTTGGCGCGGGCCTAAGGAGGGGATACGTTAACCCAAGCCGGGTGTCAACCCAGGCAGCGAGGCGGCCCCATCGGCCGTTTCTTGATTCAGTCACCCTGAACTAACCTACTGGATATCCACCTTGCAGATCACCGGACACATCGTTTGAGCCGGTGTCATGACCAAAAATCGTTGGTGGTCCCATCCCAGTCGCGAAAACATTACCTGAACTATCGACCTCCAATAATACCTGAGGTTGAGGCCTTGGTGATGGCCCCGAAATCACATTCGCCTTGTTGACGAAGTCATATACGCTTCCGTGACAGCAGCAATATCCTACTGGGCGATCCGCGTTGTATGAGGGGTTGCAGGCGGGAGAACTACCGGGTGCTTGGAATCCGTAAATGCATCCTAGATGCTGACAAATGCTGCTGAAAGCTACAATGTCTCCGTCCGGACCGACACCACCATCGGCCTTTGTACCTAGCTTAACCAGAATATTGGGTTCATTGTCGAGTGGGTAGTTGAAGGCTATTGGTTGACCGATTGTTAGGTCGTTCAGCTGAGCAACCTTCACTCTCGGGAATTGCATCGACCCTGATGACCCCGTTGTCGCGGCTGCGGAGGGAGCGGTATTCGTAATGGACCTTAGGACCGCGGCTATTCCGCCAACCGCAAGCAACGTTGAAAAAGCCATCGCAAACTTGAGGAAACGGCGTCTTGAACTGTCCGTTCGAACCGGTGAGCCTTCTTCGGTTTTCTTGTTGACCATGATACTACCTTTGGCTTTCCTTTGGCCTTGGCCGTACAATGATGCCTATGATTATCCCAACGATGAGAAGGCCGACCCCTACTACTGTGGCTGAACCGATGGTAACGCCCCCTTGTGTTGGAACCGAAGGAGCGGGAGGTTGGGGTGGTGTTTGATCAGTAATCGTTAGCGTATACCACTGTGAAACCGATTTAATATGCGATGATTCTCCCAATTTTCCGTTCCAGACAGCGAATGCTACATAATAGGTTGAGTTAGTTGTAAGCTGCTCTCTGTACGCAGATGCATCAGTCGTAAAGCTTCTCACCATTTCTACGGTCCAACTCTTGTTTGAATCCGAGAAGTAGTTTCCAACGTGAACATTGTAAGGGTCGGCGTAAGGGGCAAGGTTCGGTGCGCCCGCGCCGAAGCTTCCGGCAATGACGTAGAACCCGGTCGTGTTAGTGTAATCGTCCTCGGCAAATGACATGTTGTCGGGTGGGTACACTGCGGCACCTGATGGATCTGTATATCCGCCTGGGAAACCGGTGTCGTTCGGACTGTTATCTGTCGGGTTCGTTTGCCAGTGCCATATTTCAGCGGCGCCCCCGGTTATCGCCCCATCCGATCCGAGTTGCATGGCTGGTGACTGCTGCCGTTCGGAAGCGTTCTGCAGAAACCAGAGCATGGCCACCCTATCTGGGTAATAGTAGGTTGAATTGTAGAACAGCTGTTTCACTTGGGCTGTGTCGGCAGGGTTTAGCGGCAGTAGCGTTCCGTTAGGACTCGCATACATTTCGTTGCTAGATCCAAAAGATGGCCCAACCGAATCATTCCACCGAAACAGAATGTAGATATCGTACCCGTCGTTCGCGGATTTCACTAGAACGTTCGGTGTATGCCCTCCCCCCGGCGAAACAGACGCAGCCAACGGCACCTCAGTCCAACTAATCGTGTCCCAGAAGGTTTCTCTTCCCGGAAGAGCGTAATTCGGTGCTCCACTTACCCTGTAGGAAGTTATCCCGCCGCTCACATTCTGTGCGTTTACAACAATAGGTCCCGCCCGCACTAGAAGTATGTCAATAGCTATCGTCATCACGAGAACTAGAACGAGCGTAGATTTATGAAAACGCATTAGACTCATCCTCCTTGAACTCTCAATTTCCTAATTTTGCTCGAATTATCTTTTTGAAGATTTGATACTTGACCGACGACTTCAGATAAATCGCAATTACCCGCCAAATCCATATAACGCGAGTGTAAATTCTATCCTTAAATCATTTACGCCAGCCAACGAAGTTTGCAAGTGCCGGGTCATCTTACCGACGGTGGAATACTCCCCTAAGTTGATAATTTTCGACCAATGATAACAATTACGCCCCCCATCAACAACTCCTTGAGTTCGATGTTTTGGAATTTGGCCCTTATCTGAACTAGCAAAGCACTGGTAGTTGGCAATGTCTTGTATGTGGGGCCGATCATCCGCCAAGGGTTTCCCTTGATTTTGCCAAGTATCACGACTTTAGCGATAAGTGGCATTAGGTGGCTGATGTAAATACTGCTCCCTAGGCGTTTCAAGAGGTTCGCAGGTTTACCTATGTCCACATCGGCGAAGAAACCATTTTGGGCGCAAACTCTATGGTATTCTCCGAGAGATCTGGAAAGGTCGAGGCTGTCGCGCAGTGCATAACAGGTTATTATCGCATTGAATGTTGCTTCGCGGAACGGCAGGAATTCAAAAGATCCCCTGACAAGTTGGAGAGCAGTCGGTTTTAGCATCTCTAAGCCAGCTCTAGCCGTCTTAAGCTGCTTCACCGACCCATCGAACCCTACTAGCAGGCCTGGCCTAACGGATTCCAGAATCAGCTTTGACGTTGTCCCAGGTCCAATCCCGCCATCGAGAATCGAAACCCCGTCCGTCAACTGAAGTTTCTGAACCGCAAACCTGCGCGCTTCTTGCGCCTTACCAAACGAGATAAGATCGTTGACTTCATCGTAGAGCGGGATGGATTGTTCGATCGCCCTTATGACTTTCCACCAAGTTTCCGTGGACAGACCATGAGAACTCTTGTCCTCGGAATCTCCCACCCGACAATCACCGCTCGATCTACGCAGAGCGCCTTGATGCCGGAAAGGACTGATAAAGCAAGTAGTGTGCCTGGCCACCGGCCAGACTATGGGGTTACCTGCTCAATGGAACGTCGTCACGATCGGTGAGGCACTCGTTACCGGCAGTGAAAACTCTTCGGAATTACGAAGGTTGGCGTGTGGGTCTACTTTTCGAGTAGGCTCGTGAAGAAGTCGTGGTGCTCTTCTTCTTCCTCTTCTATTTCTTCGAAGATCTCCTTTGTGGCTACGTCGCCTTCTTTCTCAGAGAGTTGGATTATTTCCTTGTACATGGCGATTGTCTCTTGCTCAGCTTTGGCATCGTTCTTCAACATCTCTTCGAGTGTGTTGCCGACGAAGATTGGGGCGGGTTGAATGGTGGGCTTCGTACCTAGATACCACAATCGTTCCGCAATTTTCTCAGCGTGTTTCATTTCTTCGATGGCTACTTTCTCGATACCGTCGCTTACTGCGTAGTGTTCAACTCCTTTCCACTGAACATGCTGCCACATATACTGAATAATGGCCTGAAGTTCACCCGCAATCGCTCGGTTCAACATATCCAGTAACTTTTGACTCGCCAAAACTA
>Ga0181533_1002171_pt1 | contig 23589 bp, 20 predicted proteins | sample PEATcosm2014_Bin_45_FD_119772 | JGI IMG/M metagenome (GOLD analysis project Ga0181533, IMG submission 119772) | Peatland microbial communities from MTU Mesocosm Facility, Houghton, MI, USA - PEATcosm2014_Bin11_60_metaG | ecosystem: Environmental > Terrestrial > Soil > Wetlands > Peat | place...
ATCAAGGAAGGAACTGGCGGGAATGGCGTCGCGATGTTTGATGCACAATACAGCACTTATGCGGGAGTTTCTGATAACAATTCAGGTACCTTTGCCAGATTAATCGGGGCTTATCCAAATCCTTGCAGTAGTTATATTAAAATAGCCTTTGAACTCCAAAAACCTGAAAAGGTAACCATCATCTTAATGAATATTCTGGATCAGCCATTGGGAACTGTCACTGATCAATACTATTCTGAAGGCAAGCATGTGGTAAATTATGATGTTTCTAATTTTCCTGAAGGAACTTACATTTACAATTTCAGGTCGGCTAATTTGACTACTGCGGGAAAATTCACTATGATCAGGTAACAAAGGTGGAAAAAACGTTCGATTTGACCAGTCTTCACCGGAACAATTTGACCATTTCACCTTGTTGATTATTAAGAAGATATGTTGGTCAAAAAAATCGGCAGAGGGTGGTCAAGAACTCCGGTTTGTCTACGTAAGAAGAATAAATATTTCATGATTGTTTTTTCTCTTAGGATCTATTGAAATGAAAAAAACAGGACCCTTATGAATAAGAATGTCAAAAAAGTTCTAATCATACCTCTTTTTGTGATGTTATCATTAATTTCTTTTGGAAATTCTCCTGATTCTATCCCTTGTCAATTTGATGTAAACGGTTATGGCACTATCGAATTTAATTTTCAGAATGCTTTAGATTCAATGGGGTTGAAAACAGATTTCGTAACCCTTCTTCCCCCTGTATATGTGGATTCGGATCCCTTAAAATTTCAGGGTAATGGAAAATTGTTTCTGAGTTTAAGAATTATGAAGCCCTTAAGAGTTAGGTATTGGATTTATTTTTTATCTCCAAAAATGGTAAAGAATTCTTCTGATACCTTGCTATATAGTGAAGATCACTATACAACTTGCTTTCTGGTTCCAAATGATACGCTTCATATAACAATAGATTTTTCCAAGAGAAAACCATTGCCAGGGTGCTTCAGATACGCTGGAAAATGGTCTCAACTTTCAGATTATTATAAGAATAGAGAAATTCATTTTCAAAATAACGATTTCGGAAGGATAAAAGTAAGAGCAGCTAACTTAGCCCCTGATTATGAATCATTTGTCGCAATCATGGACAGTGTGACTCAACTGGAGGTAGATTATTTTAAGAGTTACTATCATAAAAATATTTTACCTCAATGGTTTGTAGATTTTGAAGAGAGTGATTTGTATTATGTTTCCTATAGCCAAAAGTTAAGTGAACCTAATCTCATGGAAGCAATGCGTGGGATCAATAAACCTATCCCAAAAAATTATTACAATTTCTTAAATGAACACCCGCTCAATAACAAGGCAGCAATATTATCAAATTACTACTTCTATTTTCTCAACTTTTACTTTCAAAAATCACAACCGCACTTTACAAAGTCAAATTATAAAGATACCAACTTTATATCTCATCGTATAGTTAATCTAATTGATTATTCCAAAAAGAATTTTGATAGTAATATATCTGATCTTCTGCTCGCTTATATGTTAGATGCAGAATTGACTCAGACACATGTCTCACAAAAGGATTATAACTTATATACTAATGCAATACAAAATGCCGATATAAAGCGTTATTTAGAACTGAGGTACATCAATAAATATGTGCTGAGAGAAGGCGATGAGGCTCCTTATTTTTATCTTAAAAACGATAAGAATGAAAATATTTCATTAAACTCCTTTGCCGGAAATATCGTCTACCTCACATTCTGGTTTACTGGGTGTAAGCCCTGTATTAAAGAAATCCCTGATGAGAACCATCTCGTGGATGTATTCAAAAACGAGAAAGTCAAAATCGTTAGTATTTGCATGTACAGTTCAGAAGAAAGCTGGAGAGAATGTATCGAAAAATATGGCATAAAATCCATTCCGCTAATTTGCAGGGGAAACTGGGACAAGCTGCTTAAAGAGAAATATGATATTAATGCCTTTCCCCATCACACTATTATTGATAAGCATGGGAAAATCATCATCAATAAGTGGCGGAATCCTTCATCTGAAGCTGAAGAAGAAATCAGAAAATGCTTGACAAAACAATAGTGTAAAAACCGGAACCTCTGACCGCATTGTGACGGTTAAGCGTGACCACCATATTAGTATGAAACTAATACGGTGGTCACTTCATTCCTGTCAACAAAAAATCGGACAGGTCAAAGCCTTGTGAATGTGGATCATCTTAAGGCAGTTTCGATCTCTGTCTTAAGAGTTGCTTTGAACTTACCCGGGTTGCTTTTTCCGTAATCAAATGCAAAACGGGTAAGGTCCTTCTGGATTTCTTTGCCTTTTTCCAATCTGACGATATAAAGGGCCTGGGTATTGATATCAAATTTTGAAACGACCGGAGCATTGGCTTTGTCTTCTGTATTAATTACTTTGAACAGTATAGTGCCGTTGCCTGTTTCTTTTGCAAAATAGGTTTGCATCACGGCTTTGGTATTAGCCTCAATGGATTGGTCTACCGGACACCTTTCAGAAGGATGGAAATAGTAAACTTCCACTTTTAACGGGCTACTCCCCTGCCCTTTTGTCTGGGACCAAGCCGTCAATGGGCCGATCATGACCATCAGAAGGGATAAAATCAGAAGGTTTTTCATAATACAGGTTGATTTACATTAAACTATCGATTTGTGTGTGAAGTACGATAAAAGTGACTCAGATGATGATCTTATTTCCGACCCTAAGATAATACTTTTTGTACTTAGTGAAGTTAACATGAACTATTAAGGGTGTTCTTCAGGTGAAAAATGCATTTCAGGTAATTGGTCAATCCAACTGCGACATCAATTTCGTTAGTCTGCACAATAATTAGATTCTTCAGCTTCATGATCTGAGATGGGGTGATGGCAGTTTCTTTCAGAATCAACACATCACAATCGTTAAGGTTGTAAAAACATCCCAATTCAGAAGTCAATCTTTCACTAAGAAGATTCCATCGCAGTTCCTTGTGAATAATCATTCCTGATTTTACAGTTGCCACCTGGAATGCCCTGGAATTGCAGATCCCTGGTCTGATTTTTATTCCATCATCAGTCGGTAACGCAATTTTCATTATTTTTTGAATTAAACTGGTTATTTATTTCCCGTTTTCCCGGAAAAATAAAAACAGCGCCAATGGCCTGTAGGCGGCATGCGCAAATTTTGAGAAAGCAAAAAGGAGGACAAGCTCCATTGAGATGATCGTATGAATAATAAAGACGAGGTGGTTAATGAGGAGGTCTGCCCCGAAAGTGACGGACAATTCCATCCAGAACCCCGTTATCCCTGCGATCCAGAGGAACCAGATAAATGTCCAATCGGCCAGTCTTGTTTCGGAATAGGCATTGGTCACTTTCTTCAACCGGTAGTTTATCGCCAGTGTAGCTCCGTAAATCATCAGGATACCTGCTATTGTTCCAAGAATACGGCTTGGCCACCAAATACTGGTTGCAGGATCTTTAAACATAAAATCAAGGACTGTAGCCAGCAGCAGCCCGATAAATCCCCACATGATGGACCAATGAATGAACCAGGGCTGAGTATACCAGGGTTTGGTTTTCCAGAATGAATCTTCTTCTTCATCACATGTTTTGTAACGGTTCATGGTTGCGATCTCGTTAACCAATGCCAGCAGAGGCTTTATAAATGTACCGGCTGTCTTTCCTTCTTTATTACCGTTCTTTCTTAATTTCAGGTACATGGTCACGAGTCCCCAGGCTATTGAAAGCCCGGTAATACTGAAGATGACCAGTCCCATGTTATGAATAACGGCAAAGGGCAGAATTGTAAACAGCCAGCGTGAGACTTCATAATGAGGCTTTAGGGTGAACAGGAAGAATCCCAGGATCATCGCGAAAAGTAATGTCATCACAATGAATGCAGGGTTGCTTTTGAACATCAGTTTTGTGATGCCCGTGGGTTCATATGAGGCAATGGCATAACGACGCAGGGCTGCCATATAGTCACCCGGACCGGCCTGACGCGGGCAGGTTTCTGAACATTCACCACATGCGTAACAGAGCCAGAGCTCTTTGCTTTGGAGGATCTCTTCTTTCTGTCCCAACATTCCCTGCCTGATAAACAGCCTGGGGAAGCTGGTATTTTTATCGGTGAGTCCACAGACAGCAGTGCAGTTACCGCAATTAAAGCAGGTGCTGAAATCTTTTGCGCCGTATTTCTTTATTTCGAATGCAAATGTCTGATCAATCCTGGACATACTGATGGTTTTTTAATTTATAAGAATAATATTCATCTGAATCATCCAACCCATCGGCTTCAACCAGGCTGTATTTATTCATGGTCATCAGGTGCCAGGTGATGAGCTCGGGTCCGAGACCCAATTCTTTGGCTAATGCCGGGATGGTTTTTGAGTTGACTTCCAGTGAAGCGGTTATTTGCCGCCAGATCCGGGGCATATCTTTCATGAGTACAATTTCCTCCTCCGGACCTTCACTTCCTGTTTTGCCGGCTTCTTTTAATTCTATGGACTCTAAGAAGCCATCAATCATGCCTTCAATCTCGTTATTGGAATATTGTGCTATGTCAATTGCGTCGTCGGGACATATGGGGGCACATATGCCACATCCCTTACAGGTCGCCTCATTTACCGAAGCCACTGTTTTCCCAAACATTCCGATGGGATGAATGGCATCATATTCACAAACTTCCGCACATTTACCGCACCAGGTACAGGCATTAAAATTGACCCGAGCGATGATGGGTTCAAGCATGATGGTCGGGTTTTTTGTCAGGGCGTTGATCTTTACTGCTGCTGAAAGTGATGACTGGACTGATTCGGATATGTTTTTTGGTCCCTGGCAGGAACCTCCCAAGAATACACCATTTATGACGGTTTCTACGGGCCGTAATTTCGGATGTATCTCATTAAAAAATTTATCATTCCCGACAGGTATCTTCAATAATTCAGCAATGGCCTTATTATCGCTTCGGGGAACCATTCCGGTAACAAGAACGACAAGGTCAGCTTCCACTTCCATCTCCTGTCTCCTTGTCAACTCGTCTTTGATTTTTATCAAAACCTTATTGCCCGTTGTGTCAACAATGGGTGGAGTTTTTTCATCATATTTCAGGTATATATCCCCATTCCCTGAGGATTGTTCATAGAGGATCTCCTGTTTCCCGTAAGTCCGGATGTCCCTGTATAGATGGTAGGTCTGGACATCCCTGAATTTCTCATGAACCAGCAATGAACTGTGGATGGCTGCAGTACAACAAACCCTTGAGCAATACTTGTTCTCACCTTTGGTCTGTCTCGTCCCCACACAATAGATATAGGCAATGCTACTTATCCTGCGATTGTCCACAAACATCGCTCCCTTGCTTTTATCAACCAGCTGCCTGAATCCGGGAAGGGTCATTACAGCCGGTGACTTGCCGTATCCAAACTCCCCATCCACGGGCTGATAGGAGTCAAAGCCCGTTGAAACGAGAATAGCCCCTGCTTTCAGGTTGAGGATCTCATCATTGACCCTGACATTGACAAAAAAATTGCCCAGGCTGCCGGATACCTTATCGATGACGGCATTTGTAAACAGTTTTATATTGGTGAGTTCCCGGATCTTCATTGATAACGCATCAACAATGGCGGTTCCCTGTTGTCCTGTAATGAACAGGTCTTTCCATTTCGCCACATTCCCTCCTACCGAATTTTCTTTTTCGATCAGATAGACCTGGTTACCCATCTTAGCAAGGTCAATCGCTGCCCTCATCCCTGATACCCCTGCACCAATCACGACTACTGCTCTTGTCGATGAGACTTCGATGTTGTCCAGTGCTTCCGAGAAGGTCACTTTTCTGATCCCTGCCCTGATCAATCCTGCTGCTTTCTCACTTGCTTCCAGCGGGGTATCGGAATGAGCCCATGAGCATTGTTCCCGGATATTGACCTGGGTATAATTGTAAGGATTAATGCCTCCACGCAATGCGACATTCCGGAAAGTATGAAGATGAAGCTTGGGTGAGCAGGAAGCGACAACGATGGCATCCAGTTTACCTTCTTCAATATCCTTTATCATCTCTTTCTGGTTGGAGTCGGCACAGGCGAACATGACGTTCTTTGAGACAACGACGCCATCCTCGCTTCTGACAATATCCCTGATCTGCGCGACATCCACATAATCTGAAATATTCCCGCCGCAATGACAGATGTAGACTCCGATCCTTTCTTTTTTTGGTTTCTCTTCCATATTCTTTTACTTAACCCCTGACTTCCTGAAGGACACTCTGGGGTTGTTTAACATTCAAATATGCAGCAACTTCTGAGGCGGCGCAACCGGCTGACAGGATTGAATCAGGGATATCCATCGGGCCGGCAGCTGTGCCGGCCACGAATACACCCTCTATAGAAGTTCTTGCAGGACTTGTCAAAACATCAACCTGCTTTATAAAGCTGAACTCATCTATCGCTAAAGATTCACGCTTAAATGCCTTTACTATTTCATTGTTTGGCCTGACTCCCACTGAAAGTACCACGAGGTCATGAACCACTTCTTTCACCTGTCCTGTTTCGATATTTTCGAATCGCAGGATAAGATCACCGCTTTTATCATCTTTCTCCCGGATCCTGGCTACTTTACCTTTTACGAAATTGACTCCCATCGATCTCGATTGCTGGAAAAACTCTTCATACCCTTTTCCAAAAGCCCGGATATCAATATAATAAATGGTGATATCAGCCATCGGTAATGCTCCCATCAGCAATTGGGCCTGTTTGATTGAATACATGCAGCAGATCTGTGAACAGATAGGGTTATTGGCGCTTGCCATGCTACAGGTACGATAGTTCCCGAGACTGGAATCCCGGGATCCGGTGCATAAGACATAAGCGATATTCCCGGGTACTTTTCCATCGCCCGGCCTCAAGACATTGTTGAATGGGCGTGTCGGAGCAATGAGCCGATCCATCTGAAGGGAGTCAATCACGTTTGCATGGCTGGCTGAACCATATTGTGGTTTCTCTTCAGCTTTGAAAAGATTAAATCCGGAGGAAACGATCACACTGGTGGCTTTTGCAACGATCTTCTCTTCCTTCTCAGAGAAATCGATCGCGTTTGCAGGACATGCAGAGATACACTGGTGACATTCCCTGCAGTTGCTGCAATCGAGACAACGACCAGTACTTTTCTTTACCTGTTCTTCAGTAAATGTCAATTCGACATCATTAAAATCCCTGATCCTTTCAGCCACGGGTCTCAGATTATCATCCAGGGCAGGCAGGTGCAAAATATTATCACGAGATAATACCGTTTTCTTATCTATGGCAGGCAGTTTGTCCCCGAATTCAAAATCTATGGGTTCTTCATTACCGAGATATTTATCAAGATAAAATGCTGCTCTTTTCCCCTGTCCTACTGCCTCGATGATCGTAGTGGAACCCATCACGGAATCTCCGCCGGCAAATATCCAGGGAGTCGATGTCTGGAGTGTCTTTTCATTGACTTTGATCCTGCCTTCTCTTGAGAGCTCCAGTTCATTTCTGAAAACCGAAGTTGTCGGCCGTAAACCGATGGCCTCTATGACAAAGTCAACATCCTCAAAATATTCCGAGCCTTTTACCTCGACCGGGCTTTTCCTTCCGGTTGCATCCGGCTCTCCCAATTTCATTTTTATCATGCGGGCTTTGGTTATTTGCCCGTTTTCGCCAAAAAATTCTATGGGGGTACACAGTACATCTATCTTTACCCCTTCCTCTTCTGCTTCGTGCACTTCCTGTTTCCAGGCAGGCATTTCATTGCGGCTTCGCCGGTAAATGATCTTGACAGATCCGGCACCGAGTCTCAAAGCTGTACGAGAGGCGTCCATGGCAGTATTCCCGCCCCCGACAATCATCACTTTTTTCCCTGTAAGGTCAATCTTCTTACCTATTTTGGATTCCCGGAGAAAATCAAGACAGGAAACGATCCCTTGCAGGTTCGCCCCATTAATTTTCATCGATGTGGTCTCATGAGTGCCGACAGAGACAAATACAGAATCAAATCCCTGATCTTTCAGGCTCTTAAGATCCTCAATTTTTCTGTTGACCTCATATTCGACTCCAAGGGAAAGTATATTTTTAATATCCCTGTCCACGACAGTGTTGGGTAAGCGGTATTCAGGCAAGGTGAGCTTCATCATGCCTCCCAGTTCAGGAGCTGCCTCAAATATTTTCACTATATGGCCCTTCATGGCAAGAAAGTATGCGGCAGTCAGGCCGGCAGGACCCGAACCAACGATGGCTACTCTTTTCCCCGTTTTCTTTTTGATAGCTACTGCGGGTGGCTCAGGATATTTTGAATAATAATCTTCGGCAAAGAATCTTTTTATCCTGCGGATATCTACGGGGGCTTCAAGGCCGGCTCTTGTACATTCCCCTTCACATGGAGCATAGCATGCACGTCCGAGGCTGCCGGGGATCGGGGCCTCTTCCATATGCAATTTCATTGCCTCCTCATACTGACCATTCCTGACCAGACTAATATATCCATAAGGTTTGACGCCTCCCGGGCAGGCAGCAATACAAGGCGCCGAGCTGTTCATCCTGTCAATCACGGCAATGCGAGGGTTTGCAAGACTAAAGGGGATATAGGCGACTTTCCGTCCAGCAAGGCCGGTATTGTATTCATCGGGCCTGACTTCAGGGCAGGCCTGCTCACATTCCTGGCATCCCGTACAATTTTCAGGGATCACATAGCGGGGGTGCCTGACGACATTTACTTCAAAATGGCCATTGACTTTCTCAATACTCTCAATTTCACTGTTCAGAAGTAGTTTAATATTCTTATGCCGGGCCGTTTCCGACATTTTAGGCGTCGTAATGCAGGCAGCGCAATCGAGGGTGGGAAAAACTTTGCTCAGCTGGATCATTTTTCCCCCGATCGAAAATGACTTTTCGACCAGGAGCACCTTATAATCCATATTAGCCAGGTTCAATGCTGCTTCCTGTCCGGCGATACCTCCCCCGATCACAAGGGTGTCATATGTTTTATTCTCTTTTGTCATTCCAGTTCAGCTAAAATTTTAGTAAAGTTTGACATGTGGTTAGTAAAAGGTTCCGCACAGACCGAACAGATCGCAGCCATCCTTATTCTCTTCGGACTGATGTTATTTTGCTTCATCAGGACCTGTGATTCTTCAATGATCCTGTTGGTCATTTCTGAACACCTGGGGCTATATGAACATTCATGGCCGTCGGCAGCAATAAAGACCCCATCGAAGCCCTGTTTGAATGCGTGCAGGATCCACCGGGGCTTGATGCCTGAAGAGCAAGGGAGGCTGATCACATAGACTGAAGGTGAATAGTGAATTTTTCGCAACCCAGCCTGGTCAATGCCGGGGTCTGAGATCTTATCTGTAGAAAAGACAAGGATCTTAGGACGTTTTTTGTTTACCATGATTAAATGTTTATCGGTCAGATCAGGATAAAATATTTTTCAATAATCCATATCATGGACCGATTATTCAACTTTAAAAGAGAAAAGTAAGTCAGAACAGCGTATTTCCGTAAATAAACAATTCAGGATCAGGCTTTCCTCAGAAACAACCTTGAATAGCTATCTTCTTCAACAATCCCAAGAAACTCATGGGTCATTTTCTGGCACCATTTTGGAATATCGACTTTTGTCCCCTCATCAGAGGAATAGATCTCCATTATTTGACCGGAATTGATATCTCCTATTCCTTTTTTTGCTGCCAATAATGGGCCAGGGCATGCAGTGCCACGGGCATCCACGATGGTATCCGGCTTCAGGTTTTTCAGTTCTTCAGTAGTCATTTTCTTTAAGGTTTAAATATGTCAGATAAATAATTGGACTTTACTTTCCTGTGCATCCGAGAGGAATGTGGCAACGCCGCAAACCGTCATGTTCGGATAATCGATCATTTCTTCTTTTTTGAATCCCATGAGGTTCATTGACATCTCGCAAATGTTAATCTCCACTCCTATCTCAGCGGCAGTCTTAAACATCTCTTCAAGAGAGGCAACTTTGTGTTTCTTCATGATCGACTTTATCATCGATGTGCCCATGCCGCACATGTTCATGTTTGACAGCTTGACCTTACCTGTACCCTTGGGCAGCATCATGCCGAACATCTTTTCCATGAAATTCTTTCCTTTCCCTTTTTTCTTGGGATCGCGCAGGGCAGCAGTAGCCCAGAAAGTGAAGAAAAGTTTAACTTTCATATCATAGGCTGCCGCACCGGTTGCGATGATCATTGCAGCCAGTATTTTATCCAGGTTACCTGAAAAAACCACCATTGAAAGCTGGTCTTTTGTTCCTGATTCCAGTTTGTTTACCCTGGCCTGTAATTCTTTCAACTGATCTTCAAATTCTTTGCTCATAGTCATATGATTTAGATATATTAATATATTTAGATATGTGCTTGCAAAAGTAAAATGATTGTGAATTGAATAACAAAAAGCAAGTGTGATAACTGACACAAATTGGTGTGATACATAGCACGCTATTGTATCAATGATCCAAGGCTTTTTTCTGCTTTCAGAGGAAAAACAAGGTCGAAAAATGATTCTGCACTTAATTGTCCGGGTGCATTGTACTTGTACCTGAATTCATTGGTATGGCTGATATAGGAATAATCCAGCGCCCATTCCCTGTGATGCAGCTCAATCTGGCGGATCGCATTAATTATGTATGATAATTCATCCCCTGTCATTGTCGGATGCAGGGATAATCTTACCCAACCCGGTTTCTCAGAAAGGTCGCCATTATTGATCTTTTCAGTGATCTTCCTGGATCTTTCCTGGCTCACATTCAATAAATAATGGCCATAGGTGCCGGCGCATACACAGCCTCCCCTGACCTGGATGCCAAAACGGTCACTGAGCAATTTGACGATAAGGTTATAATGTATTGATTCAATATAAAACGAAATTATACCCAGGCGGTCTTCTGTATCATTTGCGAGGATGTGGAGACCCGGTATGTTCCGCAATCCCATAAAGGCCATCTCAACAAGTTCCTTTTCCCTCCCGTGGATATTTTCAACACCCATCTGATTTTTAAGTTCGAGTACCAGGGCTGTCCTTATAGCCTGAAGAAAGCCAGGGGTACCTCCATCCTCCCTGATCTCGATATCGTCGATGAACTTATATTCTCCCCAGGGATTGGTCCAGTCAACTGTCCCTCCTCCCGGCTGATCAGGGGATTTGCTGTGGTACAAGGAAGAGTCAAAGACAAGCACCCCTGAGGAGCCGGGCCCGCCAAGGAATTTGTGAGGGGAAAAGAAGATGGCATCCAGTTTTTCCAGCGGATCGGCCGGGTGCATATTAATCTCATCGTAAGGGGCGGAAGCCGCAAAATCCACAAAGGCATGACCCCCGTATTCATGCATTAACCGGGCCATCTCATGATAGGGAGTCCTGATGCCGGTTACATTAGAGCAGGCAGTAAAAGAACCAATCTTACGTTTGCGATCTTTGTACTTTTTCAGGGCATTTTCCAGGTGGTCGAGATCAATGAGGAGATCTTTCCCGGGCTCAATGACGACAACATCTGCAATGGTTTCATACCATGAGGTATGGTTGGAGTGATGTTCCATATGGGTAATGAATACCACAGGCTTCTCTTTGTGCTGCAGACATTCATGCTGGGCTATCTCTCCACATATCTTCAGGCCCAGGATCCTCTGGAACTTAACGACTGCCCCGGTCATACCGAATCCTGTCGTTAAAATAACATCACCGGGACCGGCATTGACATGTCGTTTGATTTTCCGGTGAGCAAGGTGATAAGCTTCTGTCATCAGCCGGCCATTTTCACTTGTCTCTGTATGGGTATTGCCGATGAAGGGACCGACAGAACCGGTGATCTTCTCCTCAATAGGCCTGTAAAGCCTTCCACTTGCCACCCAGTCTGCATAGATCATCTTTTTCATCCCATAGGCTGTGGGATAAGCCTGACCCTCTCCGATAATGTCTTTCCGGAATTGTGCGAAGTACTTCTCCAGGTTCATGTAATTGGCCCTTCTGTTAAGGACAACAACAGGTATTTGCCTCTTTTCTGATCACATCAGATAGGTAATCCCATATGATCCTCGTAATTATTGTACCGCTCACGGGGATGATCTGTTTACCGGAGGATTTGCCATTGGTCATGGAATTATTTACAAGGATGGCTGAACAATCCTTAACCAGGTTAAAGGGCCCATCCTTATTTGTACCATTGTCATTTGTCTTGTTCCATCGCAATTCCTCGCCGGTTATCTCGCCCAGTTCGACTGTAAACACATGGAAACCTTTTGCAGGTAATTCCCGTGTGATATTAATTCCATCATTTGTCGGGACAGCTATTTTCATAATTCCAGGTTTTTCAGGTTAATGAACCTGATCAATTGACGGTGACAAAAGTAGTCACTCCGGGTGCCCGGATTGATGAAACGCCCGTGATTGTTCTGACATTCTACTGTTAATGGTATTAAGCATACAAGTGCTTATTAGACCTGACATTTGTGACATAGTAAATATTAAATATGTGACAATAATCACGTGCAGGTACAAAAATAATTCGCATCTTTGCAAATCAATATCACAAAGGCCAGATGATAAAAACCGGTGTATTTTCAGAAACAGAAGGCAAGAGATCGACTTGCCGCGACTGCAAGGAAAAGTCATGTGCAGCTGCCAGATTAAATCCGAACGAGATCAATCTGATCAATGACAACAGGACTGAGACAGAGTTCAGGAAAGGAGACATCATACTGCATGAAGGAACGATGATCTCGCATATCATCTATCTCAAGTCTGGACTGGTCAAGGAGTACATCAAGAATAACAATGAGAAGGAACAGATCCTGCAGATCGTCAAGAAATATACTTACCTGGGATTGCCTTCCCTATTCGGGGACCGGGTGAACCATTATTCCTATGCCGCCCTTGAGGATATAAAAGTTTGTTATATCGACCTGAATGTTTTCAACGGCCTGATAAAGAAGAACGGAAATTTTGCTTATGAGATCCTGGTTTCGGTAAGCAGGGACAGCCTGAATAATTTTCACCGGTTCATGAGCCAGGCGCAGAAGAAGACCTATGGCAGGGTGGCAGACGCCATCCTCTATTTTTCAAGAATCATCTATGAAAGCCCGGAATTTGAGATTCCCTTTACCCGGCAGGAGTTCGGAGACCTGATCGGGATTGCCCGTGAGAGTACGGCACGTGTCCTTGCCAAATTCAAGGATGAAGGGATACTTGATCTTGACGGAAGATCTATCAGGATCAAGAAACCGGAATTATTAAAGCAGATTAGCAGAAACGGGTAAGGTGAAAATCATAACGCGTGACGCGTGACGCGCGGATTGCGGAAGAGTCTTTATATCATATTCACAGTTTTGAGGTGGCGAATAATTATTCGATCTTAACTATTTTATAATTCAATATGTTTGTATTACCGGACCTGACCGTGAGATAATAAATACCGTTTGGGAATCCTGAAAAATCAATAATCCTTGAATTTGAAATATTCATGATAGTTTCCCCGTAAACATTACGAGCTGTCATTTCCAGACCTTGTTCCCCTGTATTTCCCCTGATATTAACAATTCCGCTTGTCGGATTCGGATAGATCACAATGTCATCACCAGGCATACCTTTCTTTTTGATCCCGGTTAATCCCACTTGTACGGTGACCGATGCGGTATCCGAACATCCCAAATTTGTATCCGTGATGGTGACAATATATGTCGCTGTAAATGTCGGATTAATCGTGGGATTTTGAAGTGAAGATGTAAATCCTGGTGGAACTGATGTCCAGGAATAAGTATAGGCCGGGTTGTTTTCCGTGACTGATTTTGCAGAAGAAAATAAAGTATCCTGTGCGCCACTTGACACATCCAGAGATGAAGCGCTGGCATATGCTATCGGGCCCCTGACGTAACATTCGGTATAGCGCAACGCATTGGAGACCTTCCCGGATGGCTGCAATGACCATAACGTTGTTCCATTGAGATTAACTTCAATGATTAAAGTGCAGGTTGTAAGACAAACCAATGAATTACCATTTGGTAATTGCTGCGAAGTGCCCTCATTTGAACATTGACAGGATGCCTGGTAACGCCATGCATAACTTGCAGGGGCATAGGCCATGCCAGGGGTTTTAAAATAGTTGTATCCATTATAAGGAGGACAGAAAATATCAACGCAGGAATTGCCTCCGGATCCTCCTTCATTATTAAATCCGCACAGATAATTGGGATAATAAGGATTATCGGAGGGCACCCAGTGGGCATTGTGCACAATGTGAAAATCAATCGGACCATTTGTTTCATATGCAGCCGGATTTCCCCACCTGTAAATAATATCTCCGCCATGACCGGAGTTCCCGCCAGTATGGCCTGCCGCTTCTGCCGTGGTAGTGCTGTGATCTATAACAAAAACCTCACTGAAAGTAAAAGAGCTGAAAGTGATCTGGTCAAGTGCTGCATTGTAATCAATTCCATTCATATGGAAAAAATCCACTGAATTGTTGTAATTGATATTTATTAACTGTGGGTTTTGAGATATGGAAGAAACATAATTATCCTTTGTCGGATCATAATCCTGGCAAAGATGGTCCCAAAGAAGCCACTGCCACACTATAGTTCCTGTTGTGGGACTGGTTGGCTGGACTTCAATGATTTTATCCGAATGCCTGAGCTCGCTTACAGAAGCTCCTGCCTGTGTACCTTCGGAAGCAGTTTTGACATCCAGTGCGATCATAAGGACATTCCCATTTGGCAAGGGATGAATATCATGGTGCAAAACTGTTGAATCGGTTGAATAAATGAAGTCCCAATCCACATTGCCATTCCAGTCGACCTTTTGGACCTCGCCTGAGGTAGGGCCATCATTAATTATATTGGCGGTGTCGATTACAGTTCTGACAATAGTATCCCCGGGAATCAGATAGGCCGAAAAGCAGGTTTTTTTATCGGAAGCGAAAGTCCAAGTTTTATAGATGTTATTGTTTGTGTCGATCAGGTACGCCGTGTTGCTGCCTTTAACGCTGTAGAAGGTATATAAACCCCACTTTTGGGCGTTTGTGCCAATACAAGCAAGAAGGCAAATTATAAGGAATATTTTTTTTGTGATGCTCATTTTAGGAGATTAGGTGTGAGTTGTTGGGTGTCCAGGATTGGATTGCTGTTTTTTATTGCATTTTATATTATGCATTTTACACTTATCATCGGATAACTGTCATTCTTTTCGTTTCTGATTTGTTCCCGGCCGAAAGGGTATAAAAATAAATACCTCCCTGAAGACCTGTCACATCAAACTTTCTTTGGTAATTCCCGGGGGGCATTGTCTCATCTGCAAGTACCGAAATCTCTCTCCCGAACATATCATAAACCGTAAGTGTGACATTACTATTGACAAACAATTGGAAAGTTATGATAGTAGAGACATCGGCTGGGTTGGGAACATTCTGGTCCAGAATGAATCCAGATGAATCTTTTACTTCCGAATTATTTATTCCCACAGGGAAACATTCAATAGGGCCTCCAGGAGTCAGGTCTTTTCCTGTAAATGCAGAATAATCGGGCGAATACCTGTAAACTCGGAATACAGCATTCATGGTCTCATCAGGATGAGTAGAATCATGAGGAATTGGATCGTCTTTGCAGAGGGGGCCTTTATCTGTTGTGGGATTGACATAGAGCCAGACAAGCTTTCCTGTCGACGTGACTTCCATGAATTTTCCGAGGGTTCCGTAATCGATCAGCGTATTCCCGTTTGGCAAACGTTGTGCACCGGAAATATCCTTTGCAAACATGGAATCAGGAGGGGTATCCACATACGTCCAGGTCAGGGCCGTTGGTCCAAATGCCAACCCGTTACCTATGGTATAATTGCCATTGCCATCAACCGGGGTTGTTATTTCATCAACGGTAGAATATAACCTGATCAAGCCATTATTAAAACAGAGCAGATCACCTGCACCAGGATTACCAGGCTGGATCCATTCGACATCATGTTGTTCCTGGTATACCTGATCATTACTTGTTCCCCTGCCATAGGTCAGCGGGTTTCCCCAACGGTAAAGGAGGTCGCCGCCTTTCCCATGTGTTCCCCCTGAATGGCTGGCTGCCTGGGCAGTTGTAGTACTATGGTCAATCACCCAGACTTCACTGTTCCCTCTTACACTTAATGCGATCTCATCAAAACCGGGATTATAATCAATGCAGTTCATGTGGTTCCAGAACAGAGGCAATATCCGATGATCGCCAGCGCAATCGACCAGCTCAGGGTGGGCACTTACATTACCATAATTCCCTTTTGAAGGATCGTAATCCTGAATCAGGTGATCCCACACATGCCATTCCCATACAATGTTCCCTCCTACAGGTGGCGTAGGCTGAACCTCAACAATGCAATCAGGGGCCATGTATCCGTCCTGATAAATTTGTGTGTCGAGCTGAGCCGGATTAAATCCGGCTGCAAGAACCCCGGAAAGCAGCTTTTTTTCTGCTACCAGCATAATGATGTTTCCGTTTGGCAGCATTTTTACATCATGGTGCTGGGTAAAAGTATCTGTCACATAATTAAATTGCCATATCAGGCTGTCATTCCAGGTATATTCTTCAAGTCTTCCTCCTTCTCCGCCACCCAGTTGAAGTCCTCCCTGGATTTGCATCTCACAGGTTCTGAGCAAGTTCCCATTTTCAAGAAGATAGACCGATTGTCCTGGGGCATAAGTACTTGCTGTCCATTCATGCACTTTCAGACCTTCATTATCGATCAGATAGGTCATGGTGTTGTGTTTGGGAGCAAATAATGTATATCCTGTGAAGGAATATGCAGTAGAATCAAAAAATAAGCCTACAGTCCTGTTCTGACTGTAACCTGATCCGGACACGGACAATATCACAGCAATTATGAATAGCCTGGTTTTCATGTTATCCTCCAGTTTTGATATTAGTTTATTTTATTAGAATCATCTTTATGGCAGATTGATGCCCTCCATTTAAATATATACAGAAATATACCCCGTTTCCTGCCTGGCTTCCGTCCCAGGCAGCCGTATACCACCCGGGGCTCCTGTCCTCATCAATCAGGACCGATACCGTCTGACCATAGATGTCGGTTACCTTTAAGGTTATATGTGAGTTCACGGGGACAAAGTATCGCAGGGTTGTAGAGCGTGAAAAGGGATTTGGATAATTCTGCAAAAGTTCGCCTGTTTCAGTACCTGCCTTGCCCGGATCATTCACACCCAAAGGGTATGAATATTTCCTCATAAAGCGGAACCCTACATGGTACCATGGGTTATAGGGATCCAGGGGACCGCGGTAATAGGAAGGATCCCTGTTTGAGACCCGCGAATGCCCGTCATTTACGCCGTTCGAATCTATCCCGTTGTACCAGTTGCCGCCCCGCATGCCCCTGTATGGCTTGCCATCGGACATCATGCTTCCAGTATCGGGCCCTTTAGGATTATCAAAAGGACTGTAACTATAATAATTTTCCCCATACCAATCCCAGACGAACTCCCAGACATTTCCCTGGATATCATAGAGCCCAAAACCATTTATACCATTTGAGGTTTGATAACTTGAGGCGCTTCCGGGCCAGTTATAATCAGATTTGAGCCTCAATGACCCGTTATAAAACCCAACGGGAGTCGTATACGGATATGCACCTGTCTCATAAGGATCACCTGAATTGGGCAGGTTTGCCTGTGTTATATCAATCGTATCCAAGTTAGGATATTTCAGGTAAGGATCTGTGTGACCGCCACGTCCTGCATATTCCCATTCCGCTTCAGTGGGAAGCCGGTACCCGTTTTGATTAAAATCACAGTCCCAGGTTGTGAGATCGTAACATGGCTGCAATCCGTTCTGAACGCTTAACCAATTACAAAATGCAGCTGCCCCGATCCACATGACTCCCACCACCGGGTGGTTTGTCCTGAAATCAGCAATGTAAAACTCATTCCCATCATAACCTATGCTGTAATAGTTAGCGTCCTGGTAAGTGTAATACAGGGTGCTGGTATCCCCTTTAAGATGGACCCTGTTATTGGTCACCTGGATCGATCCTGCCAGCAAAGCTGAATTCAGGTATGAAAGGTATTGCTCATTCGTTGTCTCAGTCGTCGACATGGACATGGAATCAATTTTTACCAGGTGGATCGGTATCTCATCATCGGGATGCCCGGGATCGTAATGGCCATTATGATCACCCATCTCATATTCACCACCGGGTATAGTCACCTCTGTAATGTTCATATCCTTATTGTCCAGCCCTCCCCTTACCAGCAAGACATTTTCTTTTGATGTCTTATCATTGTATGATACAATTCCGTATAAAAGATTGATATCCCATGCTTTTGACTCTGTAAGAAATAAAGTAGTTGAAGTCCAATAAGTTCCAGATGTAATATTGGGAAAATAATTTTTATTAAATGAAGGATTAATTAAACTGACATCATTTAATGACTGAAGTTCTTTTACGTTTGGCAGTCTCCAGTCAGTTTTACCCCTCAAAAAAACAGTTTTACTATAAACCAATGCATCATCCCAGGTCATTGAATCAGGAGGCTGGATCTTCTGCCAAACCAGTCCTGTATTATTATCCGTAATGGTTCCGTCACCATTATCCGTAAAGTGAGGAACGTGAAACTGTGTCGAGACCAGATCTCTCACTGCCCTTGTACAGAAAATCCTTGTCCCGCCGGCGCTTAAGGTTTCCGTTTGAGGATGAGGCCCAATACCGCCTCCTGCATTGACAACCCAGACCACTGCAGAATCATCCGCGCGTTTCTCACTTGTCCACCAATACTGGGCATTGGTTTTTGTAAAGTAAGAACTATCCAGTGCAGGATTGAGATTGTTGTAATTGTTGATGCTGAAAAGTTCAATACTTGTCGGGAGCCTCCAGTCGCTGTACCCGCCAAGCCGCAAGCTTCGGCAATACTGACTGGCACTGTCAAAAGTCATCTCCCCTCCATCTATCTTCTGCCACATCAGGAAGGAATTATTATCGGTAATGGTCCCATCCCTGTTATCAGTAAGGGAAGGCGGATTGATCAAATAGTCTGCATCCTCTCCCGGTGTTGAAGTGTACCTTCCGGTTTGCCCTGAATCGGACAGCCTGAACGGAAGGAGTTTCTGGGCATTCAGATGGGGAAAAGAAAAACCAATAATAATTAAAAGTACTGTTCTTTTTAATGTTATGGAGATCATGGTATCCCGATTATAATATTAGATTAAAAAGTTTTTATCGAGGTAATCCTGAAACCTGCTTTTGTACTGATCGCTGACTGGAATATAAACATTACCGTCGAAAACGATCCTGTTCCTTTCAATTACAGAGATCTTTGAAAGGTTGATGATAAATGACCTGTGGACCCTCATGAAACTGTCTTCAGGCAACTTGTCTTCAATTGACTTCATACTGACTTGTGTCATTACCGGTTTTGAGTTGACGAGGTGTATCCTGATATATTCACTCATGGCTTCGATATATTTTATATCATCAAAGTTTATCCTGAGGATCTTATATTCTGATTTTATGAACAGGAAGTTTTTGTTGCTCGTTACTTCTGAAGGTTTCTGCTGGAGTGCATCAAACCATGTTTTAGCCTTATTGGCTGACTTTAAAAAATCGCCATAACTGACCGGTTTAAGCAGGTAATCGATTGCATCAACCTTGTAACCCTCCAGGGCATACTCCCCATAGGCAGTGACAAAAACAATCAAAGGAGGGTTTGTCAAAGCTTTCACGAGTTCTATTCCACTGAGATCCGGCATATTGATGTCGACGAACATCAGGTCAACTGCAGTATCCTCTAAAACTTCAATGGCCTGTGATGCGCTTTCATACAATCCTGCCAGTTCTAAAAATGGCGTCTTTTTTATGTAATCCCCTATCTGCTTCAAAGCAAGGGGTTCATCATCTATTGCAATGCATCGTATCATAAGGGAATGGATAAATTCACTGTAAATAACTCCTCATTATCAATAATATCCAGGTGATAATTCTTGCCAAATAACAGATCCAGCCGTTTCCGTGTATTTTCAATTCCTATACCTGAAAATTCAGTACTATGATTGTTATCTGCCTTGCTGTTCTTTATTATGAATAACAGCCGGTCATTCCCCGGGACCAGGTCAATAGTAATGAATGAATCATTCTTATAGCTTATCCCGTGCTTAAAAGCATTCTCAAGGAATGAAATGAACAGGAAGGGAGGTATTGATGCTTCAGGGACAGTTGCCGGTAAATTAAGGGTGATCCTGACTTTTTCACTGAACCTGAGTTTCATAAGATCTATATAGCTCTCCAGGAACTCCACCTCTTTTTTCAGCGTCGTTTTCTCAGTTTCAGTTTCGTACAAAAGATACCTCATCATTTTCGACAGCTTGATGATGGATTCTTTGGCTTCTGATGTATTCGTATCGATCAGGGCATGGATGTTATTCAGGGTGTTCATGAAGAAGTGAGGGCTCACCTGGGTGCGCAGCAATGTCAACTGGGTAGCCACGTTCTCTTTTTCAAGCCTGACCTTTTCATTTTCAGCCTTTATCCAGCGCAGGCCGGAAAGCAGGCCCGTGTCAAATCCGACAATGAGGACAGAGAGCACTAAAAAGTTTGCAAAAGGAGGCACCGGTCTTGGCTGGCGTCCCCGGGACTGAGGTGGCTTCCCTTGTTCATTATCCCTTTCAGGCGGGGGATTTTGCTGCGGACTGATCTCATCTGACTCAATCCTGCGGGGAGGAGGATATTGTTTTATCTTTTCATCGTAAATATAAGAACTCATGGTAAGCACGAAAATAACCCCCAGGACAGATAAAATAAAAAACAGTGGCTTCCCTTTAAAAAGCAGATGGGGAACAAGAACAAAACGGTTTACCAAGAAGAGGATGGAAAGCGGGATCAGGATCTCAAGCTGGTTCAGCACACTTCCCAGTAAGGGTTTGTCATTGTCTTCCCTGAAAAGTACCGGGGTGATCAAAAGTACCAGCCAGACGAATATGATCAGTGCCAGCTCGGCATATCTGATACTCCTGCTCCGGATATTCATTCTGTTTCGTTTATTTTTCCAGTTAATGCTCACTGACAAAGGTATTTCATTATTCGATGATCAATGACAACTGTCTATTTCTGTCCGGGGCCATTGTCATCAGGTCTGTGCGGACGAGAGGCCCTTTCAAGCTCCTGGTATTTTTTAAATTGATCTGCCGACAGCATCTGTTTAATCTTTTCATCCCTTTTGGTCTCCAGGGGTTCTATTTTTGATTTCTCAATGGGAACCCCGGGATTTTCCTGTGTTTTCATCAGGTTCTCCATTCCTGTATAGAATTCCTTAAATGCATTTATTACAGTCTCATTCTGTGATGCATTGAGGTTCAGAGGCTTTATAATATCCGTTTCAGCGGTTTTCAACCTTTCTTCAGCTGAAGGAGGCCCGGGACGGCCCTGATCATTTTTATCAGGCGGGGGATCCAGGGCCTTTAACTTGTCGGGATCAAACCCTGCAGAGATAATCGCATCCCTGGTTTCAGGCCCTGCATGGATTCCTGATGCCCTGAATTTCTCATGGATTGCCCTGGCATCGGCAGCTGATAATGTTGAAGCATTGTATTTCGATAAAATATTTTTTATCGTGGCAGTCTGCTCAGGGGTAAGATTTTGAGTCTTTTGCCTTGGATTCTGATTGTTCTGGCAGGAAACATTCCAATGGACAAGAATCAGGAAGGTAAGCAAAGTAAATAAGCTTTTGATTGTACCTTTAATGAATCTGGTTTTCATAGAACAGATATTTTTATTATTTGATAAAAATCTGAGATCCTGCAGTAAGGGAACGATACTGCAGAATCTCAGCAAAATTAATTATTTGAACATAAAATCAGTATTTATAATGTCGGGCATCGCGATGGGTTGAGAATACAGGAATCCTCCCGTGGGTGCAAGATATCCAAGATTGTTGGCAAGGGTTGTCAGCTTTGCTTTCTGATCAGTGGAAAGAGTATTATAAACCTGGGTGAAGGTGGTTGCATAATAATAGCTGAGTTCCCCGTCAAGTTCACCATAACTTTCTGAAAGGGAAACAATGGTGGATGAATCAGCTGTTTGCGATGACAGGAATTTCCGCAGTTCAGTAGAAATGGCTTCTCTTTTTGATACAATTTCCAGTAAATCACTGCGCTGCAGGTCAACGATCGCTTTGACCTGGTTTGCCTGTGCGCTGTCAAGAACTGAAAGGAAATCCTGCCCTGCATTGGCCGTCAGCGTTTCACTGATGGAATAATCCGGGTTTCCCATGGCCGGCCAGTCTTTCAGGTAAAAAGAGCCAAAATAGGTGCCATGTCTCTCAGGACAAAAATAGGTATCGGAGGTGACATCACCAGCATACCAGGCATACATCTCGCTGGCATAGGTCATCACAGCAACATCGACATCCTGTGTCAGGTTCAATCCCTGCAGCGGGTTTGAAAGTGTGCTGTCCCAGTGTGCAACTCCATTCAAAGCCTTCAGTGCATCCATCTTTGCCTTCTGTTCAGAGGTAAATGAACCGATCACCCTTCCGAATAATTTTGCCCTGTCATAACTGATCTGACCATCGAGCATATATAATTCAGCCGCGTAGTTTTCAACAGCATCTTTATTCAGGCCGGTAGTACCTGTGGGAATATCGCCCTCCTTCAGTCTCCTGAAAGCCTTCATCAGCGGGTACCTCTGGTAGGCAAATGCATTGAGCTGGTTGACCTGGTTTTGCGCCCGCTCAACATACATGTTTATCTGGTCGGAAGTGAGAATGTGGAGAACATTGAAAGCGACGATGGTGACAAAGCTCGTATTATGTCCAAGATTGGTAGGATCGTTATCGCGAAGATACTGGAACCCGCTGTAGTCTGCTACTTTTCCCGGTGGGAGAAAGGACTGGGAACCGAGACAGCCCGTCAGAAATGCCAGGCCATCAAAAGCAATGGTGTTTCCCTGGGCTTCATCAGAGATTGCCTGGGTGATGGTGTATTGAGGTGCATTGGTCACGGTCGAACTGCCAGTGGCAGTTCCATTATCAGCTTTCCTGCATTGTACAAAGAGAGCTGCAAAAGCAGTGATCAGGATGATGCTGAACACTTTGAGAACCTGATCTTTCAGTGATTTTTTTTCTTTTGTTTTCATGATCCGTAGTTTTTGTAATTAGTACTGATTTTAATCTCAATCAGGGTCGAATTGTTTCATGTTCTCATGTATTACTCAGGATCCATTTACAAATAATGTAAAGCAAAATTAAACCCAGGCAGGGGCTGAAACAAAAGAGTTCAATGAATTGGGAATTTCTATAATCAGAAAAAGGGATTTTATCAGTGAAGTGGGGGGTGGCAAGGCAGGTGATTACCTGCCCAAATATTTTATCAATCATCTTCTTATCAGGATTTGTATTTGGTTTCTATCTTTTGTCCTCGGGCCGGACGGGCCTCATCGCCGCAACATCAAAAATCGTAACGCGTGACGCGTGACGCGGAGTGTTATTCATTTATCACATTTTACTTCTTTGCTAGTTTTACATAGTATCTATTTCTTTTGTCCTCAGACCAGATGGGCCTCATCGCCGCAACGCGGCTATTGGTGACTTA
>Ga0181533_1002179_pt1 | contig 23490 bp, 22 predicted proteins | sample PEATcosm2014_Bin_45_FD_119772 | JGI IMG/M metagenome (GOLD analysis project Ga0181533, IMG submission 119772) | Peatland microbial communities from MTU Mesocosm Facility, Houghton, MI, USA - PEATcosm2014_Bin11_60_metaG | ecosystem: Environmental > Terrestrial > Soil > Wetlands > Peat | place...
GCATCAAGCTGGACGGCATGAACATCAATCAGCCGTCGCATATCCATAGCAACGGCTATGCCGACACCAATTTTTTGATCCCGGAACTGCTCAGCGTCATGGACGTCCGCAAGGGGCCCTATTCCGCCGACGAGGGCGTATTTTCGTCGGTCGGCGCGGTGCATATGCAATATGTCGATTCGCTGCGCGAAGGACTGGTCTCCGCTTCCGGCGGCAGTTTCGCCTGGGGCCGGTTGCTCGGCGCCAAATCCTGGGGCGTGGGCTCTGGCGAATTACTCATGGCCATCGAGGGCAATATTTACAACGGCCCGTGGCAGCGGCCGGACGAAGAACGCAAGATCAACGGCGTCGCGCGGTGGAGCACGGGAACCGAAGATAACGGCTTTGCCGTAACCGGCATGGCCTATTCGAACCATTATTTCGCCACCGACCAGATACCCTATCATCTGGTCGCGATGGGATTGATGTCGCGCTGGGACACGCAGGATCCGACCGACGGCGGCAACGCCGCGCGATACAGCCTCTCGGCGCGCTGGAGCGAAACCAATAAGGACAGCGCCTCGCGCGTCGAAGCTTTCTTCATTCACAATGACACCAATCTTTACGACAACTTCACTTACCAGCTCTCCAATCCCTTTCCTGGTTTGGGCGATCAAACCCATCAATTCGACCATCGCAATCAATATGGGTTCAACGCAGAGCACAGCTGGAAATATAGTTTCATGTCCATACCGACCGAGACCCGCGTCGGCACGCAAAACCTTTACGACACGATCCACAACGGCAATGGCGAAGCGTTCCAGCGCCAGCAATACGACTTCATCAGCGACAACTATATAAAGGAGGCCATCCAGTCCGCCTGGACGGACACAACCTTGAGGTGGACGCCCTGGCTGCGCACGACCGGCGCCTTCAGGCTCGATTGGGTGCATGGATCAGTGAATAATGAGATGAATCCCTTGCTTGCGCTGGGCTCATTTCCTCCTCCCGGCACGCCTTTTTATATCGGCAGCTTCAACAATGGCGAATTAGGGCGTGTCTTCACCAGCCCCAAGGCCGGCCTCGTGCTCGGGCCGTTCAACAACACGGAGTTCTTCCTCAACTACGGCGAAGGCTTGCGCGCCGAGGACATGCGCGCCGCGACCAATCATTACGCGACCGACGGCACGCAGTACATCTACATCCCGAACGTCCAATTGCTGACCAAGTCCCGCGGCGCGGAATTTGGCGCGCGCACCAAGTTCATCGAAGGATTGGACACCAGCCTTTCCTTCTTTTGGCAGAACATGGATGCGGAACAGCAATTCAACGCCGATAGCGCCACCAGCGTCTACGGCCGCCCCGGCCGGCGTTATGGCTTCGAATGGACCGGCAATTACTCTCCCAATAGCTGGCTGCATTTCGATGGCGAAGTCACCGGAACGCGCGCGCGCTTCAAGGGCTTCGACACGATCCAGGCCGTGGCTTTCGCCAATTATCTCGCGGGTGGATTCGGCGACCCATTGTTCCCTCTGGCCTATAACGGAAGCCAGCCGGGGAACTATCTGACGCTGGCGCCGGTCTGGGTCGCCAGTGGCGGCGTCGAGGTCGGCGAAAAGACGGGCTGGTTCGGCGCGCTGCGCTATCGTTACTTCGGCGCGCGGCCGCTCACCGAGGACGGCCAAATCCAGTCTCCGGCCACAGGCACGGTCAATGCCCGTATCGGCTATCGCTTCGACAACGGCTGGAAGGTCCAGCTGGACGGCTTTAACATCCTCAATTCGCGCTCCGACATGATCGACTATTCGGCCAATATCTTCGGCAAGCAGGATTTCGTGTTGTTCCCGGGATACGCCGGCGCCAGCGCCGGCATCCTGGAGCGCACTTTCAAACCGATCGATCCGCCGGCGGTGCGTCTGACGGTCAGCGGGCCGTTGTCGTTCGGCGAAGCCGCGCCGATCGTCGCGAAATACTGATCCCGCGACGAAAGTCGCGGGCTGGTGGCCGCGAGGTCAAAATTTTGGTGTCAGGAGCGGCGGCGACGCCGCTCCTTTCGTTTAAGGCGTTTATCTCTTACGTCGCCCGGATTCCGTCGCCCTTAATGCGCCCCATCAGCCCATTTGGCACGCGCGGCGTCGGCAGAATGTAGCGGCCGCGTTCGCGCACCATTTTGGTCACCGCGGCGAAATCCAGTTTTCCCGAGCCAAGCAGAGGAACGCTCTCGACGATCATCACCTCGGCCGGAATCATCAGATCGGCGGCGCCCTTGGCCTTGGCGAAGCTTTGAAAATCGGCGCGCGTCGCCCATGCTTCCTGCGTGACCAGCACGATGCGCTCGCCCTTGCGCGGGTCGATTTCGGTCGTCGCCGCGCTGTGCGACTTCGGCCACAATTCCGCCGCGAGGGCCTCGACGGCGGCGAGCGAGACCATCTCGCCGCCGACCTTGGCGAAACGCTTGGCGCGGCCCTTGATCGACACAAAGCCATTCTCGTCGATCGCGACAATATCGCCGGTGTCGTGCCAGCCGTCCTTGGGCGTCTCCAGCACGCCTGGGTTTTCGGCCCGAAGATAGCCGAGCATGACATTTGGCCCGCGTACGAAAAGTCTGCCGCCGCCCTCGATTCCCGCGACCGGTTCGAGCCGGCTTTCGACGCCCGGCATCAGCCGTCCGACCGTGCCGAATTTGTTGAACATTGGCGTGTTCAGCGCCAGCACCGGGGCTGTTTCGGTGACGCCATATCCTTCCAGAATGCGCACGCCGAATTTCTCGCTCCAAACCGCGCGCGTTCCTTCCTTTACCGGCTCCGCGCCCGCGACCACGTAGCGGATCGAACGGAAGTCATAGGCGTTGGCGGAGCGCGCATAGCCGGCGAGGAAAGTGTCGGTGCCGAACAATATCGTGGCGTTGGAGGCGTAAACCAGCTCCGGAACAATGCGGTAATGCAGCGGGGAAGGGTAGAGATAGATCGGCACGCCGGAGACGAGCGGCAGAACAAAGCCGACAGTCAGTCCGAAACAATGAAAGATCGGCAGCACGTTGAATACTTTGTCCTCGCGCCCGAAGTCGATGCGCGCCGCCGCCTGAGCGGCGTTGGTCAGCATATTCTTGTGCGAGAGCGCGACGCCCTTGGGAGTCCCTTCGGAGCCGGAGGTGAACAGGATCGCCGCCATGTCGCTCGGAAGGCGCCGGGCCAGCGGCCGCTTATGCGTCAGCAGCGCGCGCAGCTTGTCCTTTCGCGTCACGCTATCGCGCAAATCCTCCAAATAAATCAGTTCCACTTCCTCGGCGAGCGCGGCGACGAGTTTTTCCAGCCGACCTTTTTCGATGAAGGCGCGCGAGGTGACGACGCTTTGCACCCGCGCGGCTTTGAGGCCAGCGAGAATATTGGTCGCGCCGGCGGTGAAATTGAGCATCGCCGGCACGCAGCCAGCCGAAGACAAGGCCAGCAGCGCCACTCCCGCGCCGTTAGCGTTGGGCATCAAGAGGCCCACCGCCTCGCCGGGCGCGACCAGGGGCGAAAGCTGATCGGCGAGCACGCGCGCGCCGATCAGCAGTTTGCGATAGCTCAACTTGCCGTTGAGCGGGTCTTGCAGCGCGATGCGCGCATAGCCATGCTCGCGCGCGGCGTCCACCGCCGCCTCGAACAAAGTGCGGTCGGAATTGGTCGTCCGGAAGACGAGGTCCGACATAATCTGGTAAAGCGCGGAGCCGGCCGCATGACGCCGCGCCTTGCCTTTCAATTTCTCGTCGACGGCCAGCGACACCGGCTCCAGCACGGTCAGCGTGAACTTCGGGAACCAGCGCCGACGGACCTGCGCCCTCGAGAGCCGCGCGAAGATCGTCGCCTCCGGTCCCTCGATGCGGATGGGAATCACCATCGCGCCGGATTTATCGGCGATCAATCCGGCGCCGTCATAGACCTTCATCAAGCTGCCGGTGACGGTGAGGCGCCCTTCGGGAAAGATCACGAGACTGTCTCCGCCCTTGACGGCGTTGACCAGCGTGCGCGTCCCCATGGGTTTGGTCGGGTCGAGCGGCACGGCGCGGGTGAGCATTAAGAAGGGCTTCACCCACCACGCCTTGGCGATGGCGCTGTCGATGGCGAAGATCGGCTCGACGGGCAAAATCGACAGCGCCAGCGCCGCGTCGAGAAAGCTGACGTGGTTGAGCGCGATGATCGGGTTCGCGCCCCCCTTTTCGAGATTCTCCACGCCCTTCACTTCAAGCCGGTAGAGCGCGCGAAAGAAGATCGACAAAATGTCCTTGAACGGCGAGACGACCACCGCCTTGACGATCCAGACCGATGAAACGAGCCCGATGGCGCCGACGCCGATGAACAGCGACCAGATCGGGACGCCCTTGGCTTGCAAGGCCGCGACGACGATCCCTCCCGCGACCATGAAGGCGGCGTTGAGCACGTTGACGGCGGCGATGATGCGAGCGCGTTCCGCCGGCGCGGAAAAAGCCTGAAGCGCGGCGAAGGAGGGCACGACGATCAACCCGCCGGCCATCGACAGAAAGGCGAGATCGATGGCGGCGCGCCACGCGCCGGGCTGGGCAAAATAGGCGGCCGGCTCAAGCAAGGCGGCGTCCGGCGTCGCATCGCGCAATGCGAGGAAGACGCCGAGATCCGCGGAGACGAGGCCGACGATCGCCGCGCCGACCGCGGCCGGCAGCAACACGATCTTGCCGTGCAGCAGGAAAGCCGAGAGACCGGAGCCGACGCCAATCGCGATGGCGAAGACGGCGAGATGAAGCGTCACCACTTGGTCCGCGCCATGCAATGTTTGGGTGACGAGCGAAGGCAGCAGCGACATCACAACAGCGCCGATCAGCCAAAAAATGCTGGTGACGACGCCCAGGCGCCACAGCTTTGTTTCGCGCCACAATTCGCGCAGCAGAACAAAGGTCGAGCGGAGGATAATGGGGTCGATGCGCAGTTCCGGCGCCGCTCGCGCCGTCGCGGGAATGAACCAGGCGGCGGCATAGCTCGCGATGGCGAAGCCCATCATCCCGACCGCCAGCACGGCTATGTCGCCGCCGCCTTCCATCGCAAGGCCGCCGGCGATCGTGCCGGCGAGAATGGCGAGAAAGGTCGCGGCCTCGACGAGAGCGTTGCCGGCGGGCAACTCCTCGCGGGCAAGGCAATCGGGCAGGATGCCATATTTGACCGGCGCGAACAGCGCGCCGAGCGCGCCGAATAGAAACAGCGCGACAAACAAGAGCTCGACGGAATTCGTCCAAAAGCCGGCGACAGCGACGCCGGCGGCGGCGATTTCAACGAGCTTGATGCGTCTTGCGACAGTGGATTTGTCGAATTTATCCGCGAGTTGTCCGCCCAGCGCCGACAGCAGGAAATGCGGCGCCATCAGCGCGACGCCCGCCAGCGTCACCAGCGAGGCGCCAGCTTCGCCGCCAATCCTGAATAGAATGAACAGCACCAGCGCGTTCTTCAGGAAATTATCGTTGAAGGCGGCGAAGAACTGGCACCAGAACAAGGGAGCGAAACGGCGCGTGGCGAGCAGCGGCTGTGACATGGGAAAGACCCGTGGCGGGAGGCTTGGAAATGACCGGAGATTTATGAACGATTCACTTTAAGGATCGGTTGCGTCTCCGGTCGGCTTGCTTTTCATCGGGAGAGCGGCGTCACGGAGTTTTCGCGACATCCATCAACAGGCGCTCTGTCTTGGCGTCCTCGATCCGGTTGACCAGCTTGCCGGCTTCCTCGTTGTCCCGAATGGTCTTGGTCATGGTGATGCAGCTTTGCACCAAGAGGATCACGGCCATGCATAGAAAGCCCTTCATCCAGACGTCGATCGGCATGAAGAGGACGCCAACGCCGATCATCGCGAGCGAGAGGAGGAATGTCGCATAGGTGAAGGCCACCCAGGCGGCCGAATGTTGAAGCGGTTGGTTGTTCATGAGAGTGTCTCCTTAAGCGCGAGGTCTATGGCGACGAAGAGGGGGCGGCTTTCGCGCCATCCTCGGCTTTTTGCTTGAGGCCCGCCAGAATATCGGCGACGCGCGGCTCCTTGGCGGGGCCAAAGCCCTCTTTCGCCAGCATCTCCGCGACATTTTCAGCGTCTTGCGCAAGGCTCAACGCGTCGAGCGCGGTTTGCGCCGCCTCGGTCTCGATCTGTTGTTCGCGCAGGCGAGCGAGCGTCGCCTCGGCGTCGGCGATGGTGTTTTCGCGGATATATGCCGGCTCAAATCCGCCGCGTCGCGTGGCGCGGGTCGCATGCGCCGCGCGCGCGATGCGGCGGCCGCGCTCCAGATCGGCGAGACGAGCCGCCTGTTTGCGCATCCGCGCGTCCAGCTTGCCGATCTCCGTCGCGAAGAGCCGCCGCGCTCGCGTCGAGGCGGCGGCGTCGGCCTCCAGCATGGCGAGCCTTTGCGCGGCCTGCACGGCCAAATCTTCGCGCCCGCCTTGCAACGCCGCCATGGCTCGCTGCTCGAGATCGATGATTTGCGCTCTCATTTGATCGAGGCGTTGCGTCTCCTGGCGCTCTTGCGCCATCGCCAGCGCCAATGCCTTGCGGGCGCGTTCGACGATGGCCGCGGCGTCGCGCATTTGCTGATCGAGCAACGCCAGCGCGTTTTGGTCCTTGATCCGCTGCTCGGCTTCGAAGGCTCGCCCCCGCATCAGGGTCACAAGTGTCTTGAGCATTTGCCGACTCCTGTTATGAACGATGTTCACGATGACGGCATAAGGCAAAAGTGAACAATGTTCAACAACAAAATGAACGGCGTTCATCCCCGCGACAAAATTTAGGTGAACGCTTGGCCAAAACGATCCCAGAAAATCCCGTGAGCCGTCGCGATCAATTGCGCGAACGCGTGTTGTCCGCGGCCGAGGACGCCATCGCGACGAAGGGGCTCGCCGGGCTCAAGGCGCGTGACATCGCCGCGCGTGCCGGCTGCGCGCTAGGGGCGATCTACACTGTGTTCGAGGATCTCGACGAATTGATCCTCGGCGTTAATCAGCGCACCTTGGCCCGGCTCGAAGCCGCTTTGGCGACGTCGGAGGGGGAGGACGGCGAAGCCGAGCTACAGCGGCTCGCCCACGCCTATCTTGGCTATGCGCGAGACGAGGAGCCGCGCTGGCGAGCGCTGTTCGAGCATCGCCTGCCGCCCGAAAAGCCGCTTCCAGACTGGTACGCGCGGGATCGCGACCGCTTGTTTGGTCTGGCCGAGGCGCCGCTCGCCGCCTTGTCGCCGAATGAAGAGCCGACGGCTCGAAAACTTCGCGCCCGCACGCTGTTCTCGGCGGTGCATGGCGTCGTTCTTTTGGGCCTCGAAGAGAAACTCGCGCCGACCTCCTCGCGGACGCTCGAGGCTCAGTTGAGGGAGTTCGTCGCGACGATGGCGCGCGGCTTGAGGGAGAATTGAGGCGCCCGGCCTTGTCACGCGGGTCGCGTCCTGAGATAGCAGAGCCGAGGATCGCGCGGGCGATCCGCGATGGATCGCCATGACCGCCCTATTACTCTTTTTGGTCGCCGTTTGGGCGGGCGCTCAAAACGCGCTCGCCGGCGGCGGCTCCTTCCTGATCTTGCCGACGCTGATGTTCGCGGGGCTCGACGCGCGCGCCGCCAACATCACCTCCTGCGTCGCTTTGTTTCCGGCGCAGATCGCGACGGGTTGGACCGGACGGGCGCTGGCCGCCGGAACCAACGGCCTCTCGCTGCGGATGCTGTTCGCGCTGAGTGTTATCGGCGGCGCCATTGGGGCGGTGATTTTGCTAATCACCCCGGCCGCGATCTTCGCTCGCCTCGTGCCTTGGCTCGTGCTGTTCGCGACGTTGGTGTTCGCCTGGGGCAGTTTTTTTCGCAAAAGCGGCGACGGGGTAAAGCATGTCGGCCCTTTCGGCGCCGGGCTGGCGCAGCTCTTGATCTCGATCTATGGCGGCTATTTTGGCGGCGGCATCGGTTTTCTGATGGTCGCGGCGCTGACCTTCGCGGGCCAAGGGGCGCGCGTCGCCAGTGCGACCAAGAACGTGCTGGCCGGCGTCATGAACGCCTCCGCCGTGCTGATTTTCCTGTTTTCGCCGGACTTGCGTTGGCACGAGGCGCTGGCGACCTCGCTTGGCGCGATCATCGGCGGCGTGCTCGGCGCTCGCGCGCTGCATCACATCGACGAAAAATTGCTGCGCGTCTTAGTGGTGACGATCGGCGCCGCGTTGACGATCGGGCTGTTTTATAAGGCTCGGTGAGCGCGCTTCTTCAATGAACCCGAACAGTTTGGAGCCATCGCGATGCGCGCTCGCGTCCGCCGCCGTGCCTATTCTATCCCCGCGTTGCGGTCGCGGATATTCAAGGCGTTGCGAAAACGCTTCGAGATTTCGGCCGGATCGGTGACCGCCGGGACCGCCGCCGCGAGAGCGCCGCGCACCGTCGAGGCTTCCTCTGTCGTAAAGGCGAGCGGTCCCGCCATATGGGTGGCGTTGGGGAGCGTGGACAATATGGCTTTGCGATTGGGATGGGTCTCGACCTCGACGAGCCCATCGGCGACCGGCTTGCCATCGATGCAGACATAAGGGCCTATGACCTCGACCTTGCGGCCGTCCGATGTGTTTCTTATGAATATCTTTTCCATCTTCTTCCTCGTCCGCTCCGTTCAACCGCGACGCTGGGATCGAAGCAATTTCGGCGCCCGCGCGCCGGCGGCACGACAATTGCCCCCTCGGCCATATCACGATGCGACTGTCGCCTTTCTCACAAAAGGCGGTCTCGCGACCAACAGGGACGATTCACATGCGACTGACCGAGGCATTTTCCGCGGCGACACTCGACGAGATCAAGGCCGCGCTCGACGGCGGCAAGCTTGAGATCTATTCGACCGGACGGCCGCCGAGCGCGGATCACGCCGTGACTCGTAGCGCGCTGTTGGCGAGCTTTACTTTTGGCGCTCCGGCCTTCGCCGAGGGCGAGGCCGATGGCAGGCTGACGCCGCTCTTCGCCGAGGCGTCCGTGAAGGCGGCCTCGACCGGGACGCCGGGTTTCGCTCGCGCCTTGAAAGCCGACGGCGCGGTCGTCGCGGATTTTTCGGTCGGCCCCGCCGCGGGCGAGGTCAAACTCGCCGAAGTCTCGGCGACGGCGGACTACCCGGTCAGGGTCGTCTCCATCAAGATCGCGCTCCCCGCCGAAACGGTCGAATGGGCCAAGACGGAGGCGGGCCATGTCTATGTGACCAACTCCGACAATCCCTATCGCAAGCTCTCCGTTCGGGGCTGAGGTTGGTTAAGGCGAACCGCCGCCTCGGTCTTTTCGCTGTCGCCTTAAGCGGATGGCAAGCATTCCAAGGCTAGTTTCGCCTCAATCGCAAATCTTCGCTTTGGCCGACGGCGCGCGCGGTTGGCGGAGAAATACAGCCTCGCGCCTGGATCTGGCGTCATGCTCAGCCAAACCCTGAAACTCGCGGCCGTCGCCCTGTTTTGCGCGATGATTCTCGCGCAGCTCGCGGCGAAGCAGCCGCCGAACGGGACGAACGACGCCAAGGACGCGGCGCCGAGGGAGGTCGCGGCCCCGGCGCCGTCGCGGGTCGAGGCCATGGCCGCGACCTCGGCGCCGGTCTACGCGCCGGTCTCGGCGCTGGACGAATATCGCATTCCCGCCAACGCGCAGGGTCACTACGTCAGCGACGTTTTCGTCAATGGGCAAGCGCTGAAAATGGTGGTCGACACGGGCGCGACGATGGTCGTGCTCAGAAACGAGGACGCGGCGGCGTTGGGCGTTTTCCCGTTGCCCTCCGATTTCAACATTCCGATCAACACGGCGAACGGGGTTGCTCACGCGGCGCCGGTAAAGCTACGTGAAGTCCAACTCGGCTCGATGCAGATCTACGACGTCGACGCCATCGTGGCGGAGCGTGGCGTGATGAACATCAGCCTGCTCGGCATGACCTTTCTGTCGCGCCTGTCAAAAGTGGAAATGGCGTCGGGATCGCTGCTGCTGCGCAGATAGGATTTCCATGCTTCGCCGCGTTGTTCGAACTTATCTGATCGATTCCGCGTAGGCTTGCGCCTCCTGTGGCAGCTTGGATTCGACATCCTGATATTGGCTGACGCGGCTGCCCATCATGTGCTCGAAGGCTTCGTGCACTTCGCTCACCGAGCGATCCTTCATCCTGCGGCCCAGGCGTTCATAAAATATCGTCTTGTTGGCCTTCGCGGGCTTTGGCAGCAGCCGTGCGGCAGAGGCCTGCGGTTCCGCGTCCAATTTCGTCATGAAGCGCTCCGCGTCGTCGGGGCCGAGGAAATGAATAAGATAGGTTTCGCCGGCGGTGAGCGAGCGGCCCAGGTGTTCGGCTATTTTCGCCCCGTCGCGCTTGAGCATTTCGGCGGCGAGCGCCGCGGAGAGATAGGGATCGTCGCGCAACTGCAATATCTCGGCGCGCTTTCGCGGCGCGATCACCGGATGCTCGTCTTCGCCTTGAATCGCCTTGGCCTCCTCCTCGCGCCCATGACGCCAGCCAAAGGATTTCAAAGCCTTCAGCCAAGTTGACTCGACGAATTGGAATAATCCGCTGGCCGAGGATGTGCTCGCCTTGGCGCTCGATGCGAAGCTCGACTCCTTGTCGGCGATGCTCATGAGCAACGCCGGGTCCGAGCCGGTCGTCCTGGCGGCCTTCACGACCCGCTCGACGATGGAGCGCTGAACCCGCATCGCGCCGAAGCGCATCGTGCCGGGGCGGTCGCCTTGATCTCCCGGCGCCAGTCGCCGCGCCCAGGTGAGCGCCGCCTGATCGAGCGAGAAATCGGAGTCGAGCGGAAAATTGTCATCCTGGGAGAGCGTCAGAATCGGCGAGGGCGCGCGCGCGAAGCGGGGCGACGCGGGGGTGGGTTTTGTGACTTCCGTCCGTTCCCCCGTCGCCGCGATGACGAAAACGCCGGCGAGCAAGCTCGCGACGGCCAGCGCGCGCGCCAAGGGCGGCAGCATCGCCACCGCCCATTCGCGCGACCAACGCGGGATCGTGAATTTCAATGATGCGCGCCAATTGCGCGGGGTCTCGAAGGCTGTCGCGTAAGTTCCCGGATAATCGGCGTCCAATAAACTCATGCGGGAGAGCCTCTGCTTCTCTAAAGGAATGGATGCAAAAGCAATCTAGCGAAAGGAAGCGGCTAAAAATCGACGGCGGGCGCCGCGCCGCGGCCTTATTCGCGAGAACGGCCATTCCTCGGCGCGGGCTAGAGAAACGCGACGTTTGCCCCATCTGGCCCAAAAGCCACGCTTTAGCCGCGTCACAAAAGCGCCATCAAGGCGGACGCAACCCTCGAGTCTCAGAACGGCGAGAGGCTCGAAAGATTCGACATGGCGCCCATCATGCTGCGCACGAGATTGCTTTCGGCGCCGGCGGTCGGCGTCTGGCGGGTGACGAAGTCGACCGGCTTCCCGTCTTCGAGACCATAATCGGCGATGCGCTTGACCTTTTTTTCCTTGTCGAAGTAGACCGCGACAACATGTTGGTCGGTGATCTTGGGTTGCATGAAGGCTAGGTCGCGTTCGGTGCGTTGGCTGACGTAATACCAGGCGTCGCCGCCAACCGTCGAGGTCGTCGAAGGCGTGCCAAGCGTTTGAAGAACCTGCGGCGCGGGGGTGCCCGGCTTCACTTGCTCGACTCTGCGTTGGTCGAACACGGCGCCGCGATTGATCACGCCGTCGTAGCCGAGGCAACCCGAAAGTCCCACCGCGAGCAGAGCGGCGGCTATCAGCCGGACGCTGATGCCGGTGAACGCCGTACGCCGGGAAACAACACGCAAGACGGACGCCGTCATTTTAGTCTCCGCTGTTTCAAATTTAGGCGACGCCAGATCGTGACGCGCGCGGCCGGTAGATCTTCTTTAAAGCGATGCGTATCCTTGGCGGATAGCGAAAGCAAGCTGTTCATCGGTCCGCTCGGCGAGATCAATTTCGCGGGAAGCCGGTGCGCGCGAGCGTCATCGCTGGCGCTAAACAGCAAATCGCTTTAATTTATGGCGAAGCAGGGGCGAGAGGCCGGCGAAAAGCTCGTGGGACACTTCTCGTTCAGCGCCGGCTCGGAAGGCGAAATCGCGCGATGAATAAGGACGAAACTAACGAAGCTAGGCCGCTCCCCTTTTCGCGGCCCTTGCAGGCCGCCGCCGTTCCCGCGGAGGGATTGGATGTTGTTCTCCAGCCCAACACTGGGGAATGCGCCGCGCTGGCGCGCGAGAACGATTTGCGCGCGCTGACCGCGCTCGAAGCCCGCTTGCATGTGGCGCGCCGCGGGGCCGACGGACTGGAGGTTTCCGGCCATCTGCGGGCGAAGGTTCGTCAGACCTGCGTCGTCACGCTGGAGGACTTCGACGCGGAAGTCGACGAGCCCGTGCATTTGCGCTTCGCGCCGCCGCCCCGTTCCGGGAAAAGCGCGAGCGCCGCGCCGCGCCGCGCCGCCAAGAAAAGCGAGCGCTGGAAAGAACAAGCCGAGGATGAGCCCGCGCCGGCGCGGATCGTCGATCTTGAAGAAGACGCGCCGGACCCGCTGATCGGAGGCGCGATCGATCTCGGCGCCATTGTCGGCGAATTCCTGACGCTCGGTCTCGATCCCTATCCGCGCAAACCCGGCGCGCGGTTCAGCGAGCCCGCGCCTGCCGGGGAGGAGGACGGCCCCTTCGCCGCGCTGCGGCAGGGGGGAAGAAAGTCCTCCCAAGGCGACGGTCCCTAGGGGCGGGTTCCCGTTTCGTGACGAATGCTCTTGCGCTGACGACTGGCAAATGGCAAGTCACGCCCCATAAAGACGACGTAAAGGCCAGGGGCGCCCATGCCGCGCGGCTGGAGCGGCGCTAAGTCTGGCCACAAGATCGCGACGACGCTCGTCCGTCAAGCCCTGGCGCGGCGGAAGAGGGTTAAACGCGAAGCCGTGGCGGCATTCGGGAGTTTGAGACGACGATGGCCCCACCGGTTCGGATCGCGCTCGACGCGATGGGCGGCGATTTTGGTCCGGCCGCGACCATCGCCGGAGCGGCTCTGGCGCTCCAACGTCGTCCCGACGCCTTTTTCCTGCTGTTTGGCGATAAAACGGCGATCTCGGCCGAGTTGGCCGCTTTTCCCGCGCTTGCCGAGCGGTCGGAGACGCGGCACGCCGCCGTGTCTATCCGCATGGACGAGAGACCCAGCGTCGCGTTGCGTCAGGGACGTCGCGTTTCCTCGATGTGGATGGCCATAGAGGCGGTCAAGAGAGGGGAGGCGGACGCGGCGGTTTCGGCCGGAAACACCGGCGCGCTGATGGCCATGGCGAAAATCTGCCTGCGCACTATACCCGGCATCGACCGGCCGGCCCTCGCGGCGCTTTGGCCGACGCAACGCGGCCAATCGATCGTGCTCGATGTCGGCGCTTCCGTCGGGGCGGACGCTCGGCACCTCTTCGATCTCGCGATCATGGGCTCGGCGATGGCGCGCATCATCCTGCACGTCGAACGGCCGACGGTTGGCCTGCTCAACGTCGGCACCGAGGAAATCAAGGGAGTCGAGGAAGTCAAAGCCGCTTCGAAGCTGTTGAAGGACGCGCGACTGCCCAATCTCGACTATCAAGGCTTCGTCGAGGGCGACGGAATCGGCCGAGGCGTCGCCGACGTGGTCGTCACCGAGGGGTTCGTCGGCAATATCGCGCTCAAAACGGCCGAAGGCACGGGGACGTACATCAAAAACCTGCTGCGCGACGCGATGGGCCGCTCGCTGCTGACCAAGCTCGGCGCGCTGCTCGCGCGCGGCGCCTTCGAGGAATTGCGCGCCAAGCTCGACACGCGCAACATCAACGGCGCCGTCTTTCTGGGTCTCAATGGCGTCGTCATCAAGAGCCACGGCGGAACGGACGCGGTTGGCTTCGCGCGCGCCGTCGAAATCGGCTACGAGATGGTGCGCAACGAATTGCTCGGGAAAATCCGGGACACGGCGACCATCGCCCATGAACATGACAACGCGGCTTCGCTGGACGAGACGAGCGACAGCTCCGCGCTCACTTCGTCGCCGCCTTCGGCAGGAATATGATCCGTGACAGATAAATCCAGCGTGACACGTTCCGTGGTGCGGGGCGTCGGAGGCTATTTGCCCGAGCGCGTGCTCACCAACGACGAATTATCCAAGATGGTCGACACCAGCGACGAGTGGATCGTCCAACGCACCGGCATCAGGGAGCGGCACATCGCCGCGGCGGGCGAGACGACTTCGATGTTGGGCGAGAAAGCGGCTCGCGCCGCGCTGGCCCATGCCGGGCTCACCCCCGCCGACATCGATCTCGTCATCGTCGCGACCTCGACGCCCGATTACACCTTTCCCTCCACCGCCACGCAGATACAGGCCATGCTCGGGATGACGCAGGGCGTCGCCTTCGATTTGCAGGCGGTCTGCTCGGGTTTCGTCTTCGCGCTGACGACGGCGGACAAATTTTTGCGCAGCGGTTCGCATAAGCGCGCCTTGGTGATCGGCGCCGAGACTTTTTCGCGCATCATCGATTGGACCGACCGTTCGACTTGCGTGTTGTTCGGCGACGGCGCCGGCGCCGTCGTGCTGGAGGCGTCGCGGGGCGCCGGCGACAACGCCGATCGCGGCGTGCTGACGACGCATCTACGCTCGGACGGTCGTCATCGCTCCAAGCTGCACGTCGACGGAGGCCCTTCCTCGACGCAAACGGTCGGCCATTTGCGCATGGAGGGCAAGGAAGTGTTTCGCTTCGCGGTCGGCATGGTCACCGACGTCGTGAAGGACGCCTTCGCCGCGACGGGATTGACCGCCGAGGATCTCGACTGGTTCGTGCCGCATCAAGCCAATCGGCGCATCATCGACATGTCCGCCGCGAAGCTTGGAATAGCGCCCGAGAAAGTGGTCGTCACCGTGCAAGGCCATGGCAACACGTCGGCAGCTTCCATTCCGCTGGCGCTTGCGGCGGCGGCGGGGGACGGTCGCATCAAGCAAGGCGATCTCGTGATGCTTGAGGCCGTTGGCGGCGGTTTCACTTGGGGCGCCGCGCTTCTGCGCTGGTAAGTATGTGCGATTAAACATCTTTTTTGAAAAGCGCCGCTATTCTTAACAATTAACGACAAGTTAAGAACTAGACTTGATTTTTTTGTTCTTTTCTGGAACATTCCGACGTGTAGCCGATTTCATGCCTGTGCTTCAAAAATCCCTCGACGTTCGACGTTTTCCCTGTTGTTCGCAAGGAACGTCGACGCCTTTCCGGAATGGCCCAGTGGGCGCGTCTGACGCCCTAAGCATTTCTGGTCAGAAGATTCGAGGGGTTAAAAATGTCAGGGAAGAAGATTGGGAGCATAAGCGCCGGTCGGCGCAAAGATGATGGGGAGATATGACGTTGGTCGCGCAAACAATCACCCGCGCGGATCTGGCCAAGGCGGTCCAGGGCGCCGTTGGGTTGCCCCTCACACAGGCCGCCAATGCGGTCGAAATGGTCTTGAACGAAATCTTTGAATGCGTCGTTATCCAGGAGGACGTGAAACTATCGTCGTTTGGCACCTTTAGTGTGCGCGAAAAGCGCGAGCGCATCGGCCGAAACCCCAAGACCGGCGAGGGCGCGAAAGTCTCGGCGCGTCTCGTGGTGTCCTTTAAACCTTCCAATGTCTTGCGCGAGCGCGTCGACGGAGGGTGAGGGGCTTTACGGCTTTCGCCGCGCCGGGATCGACTCGAGAAACGAGGCGAGATTTTCGGCGACAAAATCGACATGCGGCTCCGCGCCGTGGGAGAGTTCCCAGGCCTCCCGCTCGCGCTCCTCGCCTTTCGGGGGCGTCACGAGCACTGTGGTCATGCCGCGCCGATGCGGGACGACCAAATTTCGCGCGATGTCCTCGAACAGCGCCGCCCGTCGCGGCTCCACCGCGTGCTTGTCGAAAAAGCGCGCATAGGCGCCTTCCTCTGGCTTGGCGATGAAATCGGCGGCGATGATGTCGAACACGTCTTCGAATAAATGATCGATCCCAAGTTGCCGGGCGGTCTTCAGCGCGTGGTCGCGCGAACCGTTGGTGAGGATCAGCTTGCGTCCGGGCAACGCCGCGATCGCCGCGGCGAGCGTATGGTCGGGCGCCAGCGACGAGCGGTCGATATCATGCACATAGCGCAGATAGACTTCCGCGTCGACGCCGTGTTCGGTCATCAGCCCGCGCAGCGTCGTGCCGTAGCGCAGGTAATAATGCTTTTGCAACGCGCGCAACGACAGGCTGTCGAGCCCGAATAGACGGATCATGAAGAGCGTTATGCGGTCGTCGATCTCTGGCCAAAGATCGCTCGACGCGGGATAAAGCGTATTGTCGAGATCGAAGACGAAAGTGTTTATCGAAGCGAAGGACGCGGCGATGCGCTTGGCCTCGCCTTTGGCGGCGGATTCGATATCCGGGGAATGAGGTATCGGTTTCGCGCCTTCCCGGGTCATCTCGTTATCAGCGTGCCGGCGCCGTGGTCGGTCAGGAGTTCGATCAGCACCGCGTGGGGCAGCTTGCCATCGAGAATGACGACGCCCTCCACGCCGCGCTCGATCGCATACATGCAGGTTTCCACCTTTGGGATCATTCCGCCGGTTATCGTGCCGTCGGCGATGAGGCCGGGAATGTCGGCGACCCTTAATTCCTCGATGAGCTTCTTGTTCTTATCGAGCACGCCAGGCACGTCGGTGAGAAACAGCAGTCGTTTGGCGCCCAGGGCGCCGGCGATGGCGCCCGCGAAGGTGTCGGCGTTGATATTGTAAGTGTCGCCGCCCGGGCCTTGGGCGATCGGGGCCAGCACCGGGATCAGTTCGCGCCCCAACACCTGATCGAGCACCGTCGTGTCGACCTTGGTCACCTCTCCGACGAAGCCGAGATCGATCTGGTCGCCGGCGCCGTTGGCGTGGCGCGCGATCTTGGCCGCGGTGACCATGCGTCCGTCCTTGCCGCACAGGCCAATCGCGCGGCCGCCTTCGGCGTTGATAAAGCCGACGATCTGCTTGTTGATCGAGCCGGCGAGCACCATTTCGACGATGTCCATGGTGGCTCTGTCGGTCACGCGCAGGCCGTCCGAAAACTGCGAGGCTATGCCGAGTTTTTTCAGCATGGCGCCGATCTGCGGACCGCCGCCGTGCACGACCACGGGGTTTACGCCTGATTGCTCCAGCAGCACCATGTCGCGCGCGAAATCGCGCGCCACTTCGTCGTCGCCCATTGCATGGCCGCCATATTTCACGACGACGATGGCCTCGTCGTAGCGCAGCATATGCGGCAGCGCCTGCATCAGGATTTTAGCTTGCTGCAGGGCGCCGTCCTGGCTGGTGTCGGTCATTGTCGCGGCTCCGAAGCTTCAGGGCTTGCGCCGCAGTTAGACCGGGGCGCGGCGGAATTTCAAGCGTTTCGTTCGCAAAGCAACTGGGCTATGGCGGCGCGCAGCTCCTCTATGCCTTCGCCCGTGTGCGACGACGTGAAGACTATGCACGGAAATGCGGCGGGGCGCTTGGCCAGCGCCGCCTGGGTCGCCTCCACCACTTGCGCGCGCTCCAAGACTTTCAGTTCGTCGTGCTTGGTCAGCACGATTTGATAGGACACCGCGCTGCGATCGAGCAGGTCGAACATCTCCTCGTCGAGGTCCTTGACGCCGCGCCGCCCGTCGATCAGCACGAAAACCCGCGCGAGAGTCGCCCGCCCGCGCAAATAGTCGCGGATCAGCGACGACCAGGCGGAGACTTTGGCCCTCCCCACCGCCGCGTAGCCATAGCCCGGCATATCGATGAGACGCAGCCGCGCCAGATCGGGGGAGGATCCGCCGAGCGCGAAGAAATTGAGCTGCTGCGTGCGCCCCGGCGTGTGCGAGACGCGCGCCAGCGTCTTGCGATTGGTGAGGGCGTTGAGAAGCGAGGACTTCCCCACGTTGGACCGGCCGGCGAAGGCGATCTCCGGCGGTCCGAGCGGCGGCAGATCGTCTGGCTTGGCGTTCCCGAATATAAATTCGCAGGGGCCCGCGAACAGCAGGCGCCCGTCTTCGGTGAAATCGGGTTCAACGGGATCGGTCACGGGAAATCCAGCGCCGCCTTAAGCAAGCGGCAAAAGAGAAGCGGCGCGTGATCTTTGTCGCGCGCCGCCGTAATTCAGGCCAAGCCGAACGTCTTGCGCAGATTGTCCCACAGTTCGAACTTTATGCCGGCGCGCTTCATGATGATCCATTGCTGGAGTATCGACAGCGAATTGTTCCAGGTCCAGTAAATCACCAATCCCGAGGCGAAGCCGCCCATGGTGAAGGTGAACATCACCGGCATCCAACTGAACATCGTCTTCTGAATTTCATCGGTCGGCTCCGGGTTCATCTTCATCTGGAGCCACATCGTCACGCCCATCAGCAAAGGCCAAACCCCGAGCGCGAGGTAAGGGCCAAAGAACGCCACATGGGTTGGATCGAAGGGAAGCAAGCCGAAGAGATTGAAGACATTGGTCGGATCGGGCGCCGAAAGATCCTTGATCCAGCCGAAAAACGGCGCCTGCCGCATTTCGATGGTGACGACCAAAACCTTATAGAGCGAGAAGAACACCGGGATTTGAAGCAGCATCGGAATGCAGCCGCCGAGCGGGCTGATCTTCTCGCGTTTATAGAGCTCCATTTGCTCCATGTTGAACTTGTGCTTGTCGTCCGCGTATTGCTCCTTGAGCGCTTTGATCTTGGGCTGGATCGAGCGCATTTTGGCGATCGACTGATAGCTGCGGTTGGCGATGGGGAGGAACGCGAGCTTCACCAGCACCGTCACCGCCAACACTCCAAGACCGAAATTGCCCAATATTCTGGATAGGAATTCGATGGCCCGGAACATCGGCCGCGTGATAAAATAGAACCAGCCCCAATCGATCAGCAGATCGAAGCGCTTCAGGCCGGGATCCGTCTTATAGTGGTCGAGGATGTCGACCTTCTTGGCGCCCGTGAAGACATGGACGAGTGTCGCCGCGGATTTGCCGGGCTCGATCGTCTTCGGTTCGCTGACCGTTTCGGCTTCATAGGTCTTCAGCGCGCCGCCGACCGATGAATAGCGCGCTTCCAGCGGCGCGGTCTGATCGGGCGCCACGACGGCGCCCCAATATTTGTCGGTGAAGCCAACCCAGCCTCCGAGGCCTTTGAAGGTCTTGACGCCGTGCGGCTCCTTTTCGATCTTGTCGTAATTGACTTCCTGAGCCCCTTCTTCGCCGATAACGCCAATGAAGCCTTCGTGCAGCGCGGCATAGCCCGAACCCTTCGGGTGGCCGACGCGCGTCACCCGCGCATAAGTGAAAATCGAAACCGGCTTTTCGCTGGTGTTCTCCACGCTCTCTTCGACGGTGAAGAGGTAGTCGTCGTCCACGGAAATGCGGCGCTTGAATCGCAGGCCCTGGCCGTTGTCCCACGACAATGTCACGGGAAGCGTCGCCGTCAGACCGTCGCTGTCGGCCGTCCAAAGGGTTTCAGTGGTCGGCAGCAGTGGCGGCTGTTCGATCGCCGCGGTCAAATAGCCGAGGTCGGCGAAATAGGGGTCCGGTCCGTCTTCGGGCGACATCAGAACGATGATCGGGCTGCTTTTATCCACCGTCTCACGGTAGTTTTTCAGCGAAATATCGTCGATCCGCCCGCCTTTCAGCGCGATGGACCCCGTGATCGAGCGGGTGTCGATGGAAATGCGAGGGCTTTCGGCCAATGCCGCTTCGCGGGTTCGAACAAGGACCGGCTTCGCCGCTTCGATTGCTCTTTCTGGCGCGCCGAGTTTGGGAATCTTGCTCTCGCGCTGCTGTTCGATCACCTGCGCGCGCTGCTTGTCCATTTGCGGGAAAGCATAGAAATGATCCCAAATACCAATGAACGCCAAGGACAGCGCGGCGGCGAGGAGCAAGTTCTTGGTGTGTTGGGTCATGGCGCGAGCGGCCTGTTCCTTGGGTTTTTCGGGCGAGGGGCGACGGAGGCGCGGCTTAACCGCGCGAGCCCTTCGGCCAATTGAGTCGTCAGTTCGGCGAACGGCGCGGTTAGCGCCGGCTTTCGGGCGACAATCACGTAGTCACGTCCGGGACAGGCGGCAAGGGCGCCGCTTGCGCGCAGCGCCTCCTTCAGCCTGCGGCGGATTCTGTTGCGGCCGACGGCTCCCGCGACCTTCTTGGTGACCGTGACGCCGAAACGCGGCGCGCCGGCGGGATCATCATCGCGAATGGCCATTTGCAGGTTGAACGGGCCCGCCTGACGTGACAGGCCGCTCGCCGCGGCGCGCAAAAACTCTTTCCGCCGCCGCAATCTTCGCGGCGCGGCGGCTTTTGGCGGCATCGCGCTGGGGACGTCCGTCATCATATGATCCGTCCGCCCCGCATAGAGAAGGCTTGCGGTCCAAGCTTAGGCGGAAAGGCGCTTACGGCCGCGGGCGCGCCGCGCCGCGATGACCTTGCGCCCGCCGACGGTCGCGATACGGGCGCGAAATCCGTGGCGACGCTTGCGCACGATCTTGCTGGGTTGATATGTTCTCTTCACCGCTGCTCTCCACTCGCAACCAGAACGAATTATTTGTTTTCGTTCGTGTTTTCTCAAGTTTAGGGCCCGAAAGGCCCCCTGTTCCGGCTCGCCCTCATTGGCGAGCCCGCGTCAAACCAAATCCTCCGCCTCATGTCCGGTTCACGCGGCAAGACTCTGTGCCGGAACACCTGGGAACTTTGGCTGGAGGCTTCGAGCGCGGCGAATCACAAGCCTAGGCGCCCGCGCTCAAAGACACGAACGCCGCCCCTCGCGAGGCGACGCCGCAGCGGGCATATAGGGGAAAGGGTTACGCCAAGTCAATTGCGCTCGGGCGGCCACGCCGAGAGCTTCCGCGCGCTTTCGCGCCGCGACGGACGGGATTCACGTGGCGGGCCTCCCGCGCTATACATGTATAGGGCATGTGATTCGGTCGCGAGACATATCCATGCGACGCCAGGAGGCTCCGACCGAGACTGTTTAAGAGCCCGCGTGGGGTGTGGCGCGTCGTGGGCCCCGCCATGTAAATTCGTCGCCAGAAGGGTTCCGTCCGCGGAGGGGCCGGCGCATCTTCTTCTTGAGAGTTCCGAGGGCGGGCGTAAGATGGTGATGGTTTCTTAACTATTGCCGATTAACGTTAACTGAATAGGTGAGGTGAGGCGCTTGACCCGATAGCTCGGCGAAGCGCCGTCGTAATGTGACGACAGGCCGGCGTTATTAGAGAATCCGACGGGGCTGGGTGGGGAACCAACATGCGCGTTCTATTAATCGAAGATGACAGCGCGACGGCTCAGAGCATTGAGCTCATGCTTAAGTCCGAGAACTTCAATGTTTATACGACCGATCTTGGCGAGGAAGGCATAGACCTCGGCAAACTCTATGATTACGACATTATCCTGCTCGATCTGAATCTCCCGGACATGTCGGGCTATGAGGTGCTGCGGACGCTTCGCATCGCCAAGGTCAAGACGCCGATCCTCATTCTCTCGGGACTGGCGGGGATCGAGGACAAGGTCAAGGGCCTCGGCTTCGGGGCCGACGACTATCTCACCAAACCCTTCCATAAGGACGAGCTCGTCGCCCGAATCCACGCGATCGTGCGCCGTTCGAAGGGCCACGCGCAATCGGTCATCACGACCGGAGATCTCATCGTCAATCTCGACCAGAAGACTGTCGAGGTGAGCGGCGCGCGCGTGCATCTGACGGGCAAGGAATATCAGATGCTCGAATTGCTCTCGCTGCGCAAGGGCACGACGCTGACCAAGGAAATGTTCCTCAACCATCTCTATGGCGGCATGGACGAGCCCGAGCTCAAGATCATCGACGTATTTATTTGTAAGCTGCGGAAAAAGCTGGCCAACGCCAGCGATGGCCGCAACTATATCGAGACCGTCTGGGGACGTGGCTATGTGCTGCGCGAACCGAGCGAGGCCGACGAACGCATCACCGCCTGAAGTCGGTTCCGGCGGAGTCTAAAGAGCGCCTTCATATCAGTTCAAATCGAACATGAAGGCGCTTTTTTGCGTTTGAAGCGAGGTTAGATCGCTTTCCGTCGCTTCCTTGGGCGTCCGCCGACCCTTTTCGACGTCGATGCGGCGCCTTGATCAGTTACTTCGCCTCGCGAACGGGCTAAGCGGTAGCGCTCCAGCATTCGCGCGAAACTTGCTCGCAAAGATGTTTCGATTTCCGGACGCTGCTCCATCCGTCCAAGCGTCAAGGCGGCGGCTTCGATGGTCGAGAGCCCTTCGCGGCGCGGTTCGCGACGCAGTTCTCCGTACAACGAGGAGCGCCGCGGGTTCAACACCAGGCGTTTGGCCTTAAGCACCCAGGCGTTTCGCCACCAAAGCGTCTTCGCCTGCGCCCAAGTGCCGTCGAAAATCACGACGCCCTTGATCCCGGACAGCGCGCGATCCTGATCGGGAAGCGCGACGCCTTTCTTGTCGAGGACCACGAGCTCTCGGTCCTTCGGCAATTCGCTGCTCTTCGTCGAACCAAGATGCAGTATCGCCCATTCGGACGGATCGGCAGGCCGACCAAGGGCCTTGGCGAGACTTGGCCACGACAGCCCGATCTTGAACACCGAATTGACCAGATGCAGCGTGGCGAGCCGGGCTGTCCCGAGCAGCCTGTCCTGTTCCTGCGGATGCTGCAGTATGAGCAGGCCAACTTTGTTGTTTATCGGAGCGACGCCATCGCAGACGCAGAGCGTGGCGGGTTTGCTGCACTGGGGGCAATCGGCCACGTCCGCGAGCGTGGGCGTGGCGTCGGGCTCGCCTGGGTTGGTGGGGGCGGGTTCAACCGGTTGTTGTGGGCGCATCGTCCTTCATACACCGGCGTCGCGCGAATCACGAGCGACGCGTGAGAGGCCAGACCGCGCGAGGACCGCCGCGTGTGAACGACCGCGATCAAAAATGGCGCGCAACCCAGATAAAACGAACATTCCCGAAAAATGTCGTCTGTCGCGACTAACCGCTCGCGTTAGACGCCGCGCGACATCAATAACAATCGCGCGGCGCGAAGAAGCCGGATCCTCAACGATGAGGATTTGTGTGCGTGCCCTCGTAGATGCTGGAATGCGACAGTTCTTTCGCCGTAAGACCGCCGCTCTTGTCCACGTCGAGGCGATCGAACTCGGCCTCCATGAATTGGATGAATTCTTCTTTCGATACGACGCCATTCTTGTCCTGGTCCATCAAGCGAATCAGGTTCTGCACGTCCCTCGCCCCCGCCGCCCACGTGCGTTTGCTGACGGCGAAAGCCGACGTCGATCCTATCGCCGCGGCCACTAGTCCCGAGATCATCGCGATTTTCGAAAACTTCGACATGGTCCTCTCCTCCGAACGCCATCTTCATTTGTGGTAGAGCGGAACGGCCAAGGCTCACAGACTTGATCCGCCACTTTCTATGTAGTTAGCGAGAACGAATCGATCAGTGGCGCGGCCGCGGCGGCGAGCCCAAAAAACAAGCAGACGGTTTGGACTCCCGCGCCACCGAGAGAGTTGGCGATTTTACGAGATGAAGCAAGGCGGCTGGAAATCGAATTTTCACCTCTCGCGTCGCGGCGGCACGATTAATGCGGTA
>Ga0181533_1002184_pt1 | contig 23449 bp, 20 predicted proteins | sample PEATcosm2014_Bin_45_FD_119772 | JGI IMG/M metagenome (GOLD analysis project Ga0181533, IMG submission 119772) | Peatland microbial communities from MTU Mesocosm Facility, Houghton, MI, USA - PEATcosm2014_Bin11_60_metaG | ecosystem: Environmental > Terrestrial > Soil > Wetlands > Peat | place...
CTGGTCACGCCGCTTGTCCAAGGACTACGAACTGCTTCACACCACAGCCGAAACCATGATCTACGTTGCCTCCGCTCATCTGTTCTTGCGAAGGCATGCGTAGTTTTTAAACAGGTTCTTAGACTCTCCAAGGTTTTTCAGTTCAATCGAAGCGGACAAATAAAAGAACCCTTCAGTGCCTTCGATGGTCACAGGTTGTGGATCGAGATTCAGCCGAGCTTGATCTTTATGGACCATCCTGTCCATTTGTTCTCTCATCAGCGTGGCTTGAATCCTCAGTTGCTCGGTTTGATTCTCAATGTGCCTCAAGGTCCAGTACGCCATCCCGCTGGCCCAAATACCAACCAGAACAAGGCACCAGGCTGGGATGTTTGCAGGCCCGTACAGTTCGCGCCATGGATAGCCACGAGACTTGGCGTTGGAATCGTGCTCTTGTTCGGCGGCAGTTTGCTGGCTGTTGGTGGTAGACGAAGGAACTGGCTGCGAAACGCTGGCATGACTCTGGCCCTGTTGGGTTTTCTGATCCTGATGGCTCCCGTCCCTTGGGACTTGGGAGCATCCCCGGCAAGTCAGGACCAGCAACGCGAGTATCGCCAGACGTTTATGCATGACGCTGAGAGAACAGGCCGCAGGGGCTAAAGCCCCGCGTTGATTTTACTGCGTTCGCGGCGCGAGTAAACTCGTGCCCTGATACAAAACTCCCTGCCGAGCGAGTTTTCCCGCAGCCTGTTTTGCCGGGGAACTCCTATTCGTGCATCGCCAGGTACTTCTTGAGCGGGTCCCAATAGCGCGCGTACCAACCGGAGTCGAGGTGGTCGAAATCGCCTTCGGGAAAGCCTGTGTGGTCCAGTACGAGCGTGGTTCCACCTCTCGAAGCCTTCAGTTCAAAATGAACCATGGAGTAGACGCACGGATCCCAATGCGTAGGGCGCCAGGCTTGCACGATGCGCCGATTGGGAATGAGTTCAACGTTTCGGCCCTCGATCAATCCACCGAATGTGTTGAATGCGCCCCCGGGACTGGGGTCGATGGTCGCCGGCATCCCGGTGAAGGCGGCGAACTGTTTGGAATCGAGCAGCACATTGAAGATGCGCTCCGGGGCGGCGTTGAGCTTAATCTCCTGATGGAGCGAGGTGCGCGTCGCGTTGGCCGGCGTGGAAGGCTTCTGGTCGATACAGGGTCGCTGCGCGGGAGAGGGTTGCTGCGCGGGTGATGGTTGCTCGGCGGGTGCGGGTTGCTGCCCGAGCGCGGGGACGCGTGAAACAGAAAGCGCGATTCCGGCCGCGGCTCCAGCGAGCGCCCGGCGGCGCGTGATTCGGCGGATGATGCTCTCCATGCAGACCTCACAGACCAGATTCTGCAACTGGGAATCATGGGAACACGGCAAAACGATATGTTCAAGAACATATTTTGAACGACGAACCGATGCGGCCCCACAGATGGTGTATTCGTCTTGCATAGGAAAAACGACCGCAGGTCCCCGTTTGGCTCGGATTGTCCGGGAGGGCAAAAACAAAAGCAACCGCAGATCCTTCGACTCGTCCCGGCACGCCGGGACTCGCTCAGGATGACAAGCTTAGTTTGATTGCTGACGGTGACAGCCGAATTTGGTTGCTCAGGATGGGAACCTGCGGGGGCCGGGAGGCCCCCGCTACAGCCGGTCTGGAGACCGGCGCTACATCCTGAGCATTGCGAAACTGCGCGGTTCGGGCGTTAGTGCTCTTCCTTGCCAGGTCGCAGCATCAGGGCGCGGATGGCTTCGCGCGGGTCCTTGCCTTCGTTCAGGATCAGCTCCATCTGTTCGGTGATGGGCATTTCCACGCCGTGCTTACGGGCGAGGCCGAGCGCGGCACGGGTGGTCAACACGCCTTCGGCCACCTTGCCGCCGAGCGACTCCAGAATCTGAGGCAGTTTGCGGCCCTGGCCGAGCGCCTGGCCGACGCTGCGGTTGCGGCTCAGGCTGCCGGTGCAGGTGAGCACCAGGTCGCCCACGCCAGAGAGGCCGGCGAGGGTTTCGCGGCGCGCGCCGCAGGCCACGGCGAGGCGCGTGATCTCCGCAATGCCGCGGGTGATGAGCGCGGCCGTGGAGTTATGGCCCAGTCCCGCGCCCGCGGCGATGCCGGCGGCGATGGCGATGACGTTTTTGAGCGCGCCGCCGAGTTCAACGCCGATGACATCGGTGGAGGTGTAGAGGCGGATTGTCTCTGACGAGAACTCGCGCTGGATGCGCGCGGCTACGGAGCGCTCGCGGTATGCGACGGTGAGCGCGGTGGGCTGGCCCTGCGCGACTTCGAGCGCGAAGCTGGGCCCGGAGAGCGCGCCGATCGAAACAGGGACCAAGGGACCAAGCCACCCCATCGAGCAGGAATCGCTTGATGGGGACCCCGGCAGGGACCGAGGGACCGAGGAAGCGGAGCCGGCGAGGCAGTCCGCAATCACCTCGGTCATGCGCAGGAAGGTGCGGTCTTCAACGCCCTTTGTGGCGCTGAGCACGATTTGCCCGGCGTGCAGATGCGGGCCGATGCGCGAGAGAACGGGGCGCAGAAATTCCGAGGGGATGACCGAGACCACGATCTCGGCATCGGCCACGGAGGCGCAATCGCTCGTGACCATGAGACCGGAGGGGAGGGGAAATCCGGGAAGGAATTGAGTGTTTTCCCGGGCGTCGACGATTTGCCGGGCGAGGTCGTGGCTGTGCGCCCAGAGCGCGATCTGGTGGCCGTCGCGGCGGTAAAGCGAGAGCGCGATGGCGGTTCCCCAGGCGCCGGAACCGAGCACGGTTATGCGGCTCATGCGAGGTTCTTGCGCTCTGCGCGGGCTTCAGTGCCGTCGAGCAGGCGGCGGATGTTCGTATGGTGCTTGACGATGATGAGCAGGGCGATGATGCACTCGACCGCGTAGAAGACGGGCGGGTTGGGGCCGGGCGGGAAAAACCAGGCAAAGATCATAAAAGCAACGCACGCGACGATGGAACCCAACGAGACATAGCGGGTGAGCGCCAGCACCACGGCAAAAGTGCCGATGGCGGCCAGCGCGGCCCAGGGCGAAGCGACGAGGAAGACGCCGAAGGCGGTGGCCACGCCCTTGCCGCCATGGAAATGCAGCCAGCAGGTGAACATGTGTCCGAGCACGGCGAACAGAGCTGCGAGGGCCTCTGCTTTGCGCAGCGGGACGGAAGGCATGAGCCACGCGCCGAGCGCTGCGCCCAGCCAGACCGCGGCGCAGCCTTTGAGCACATCGAGAAGGAACGTGGCCGCGCCCAGGCCTTTGCCGCCGAAACGCAGCACATTGGTGGCGCCAATGTTGCCGCTGCCTACGGAGCGGATGTCCTGACGGCGGAAGACGCGCACCAGCAGGTATCCCACGGGGATGGACCCGAGAAGGTAGGCGGCAACCGCGATGGCAATGCAGGCAAGGATCACGACGAAAGTGAGTGTAGCAGGTGGGGCGACGGATGGGGGAACGGCAGTGTGTAAAAACAGAAATTACGCGATAGTGGTGGGTGATCGCGGGCGGTCGCGGGAAACGGCGGGATTGGCGCGGGTGAAACCAACTTTTCCACAGCCTTCGCGCGAGATGGCGATACAGGAATTAGATTACAGTGGTCGCCGAAAAACGGCCGCCCGCGAGGCGTAAGTTGTTGATTTTACGTGAGGCGCAAATCACACCCTCCCACAAAGTGAAACCCAGCGAAAAGCCTCAAATTGCCGCGCTGTGGAAAACCTACAAACCTCGCGCCAAATCAGCGCCAATACAATATCTGAGCCTCGTAAATACTGCCTCTGCCCCCCTAGATCGCCCGCGGCACAGCTGGAAAACGCCAAATCTTCCATTTTCCATATCTGGCGGCGATCAGAGCTAAAGTTTACTTATTGGTAAACGCCACGCCACCTGCCCGCGGTCAAAAGCGGCCCTCCACCTGGCCAGCTTTTCATCGAACGACATTGCAGAGTAGAGCGGGCTCGTGGATGGGAGCACTTCAAAAGAAACGCCGTGCCAGCGAAACGTCAAGTAAGGCAGCACCCGATGGTTGTATATTCCTCTTGCCTGAGTTCCATTAAAAAGAATCAGATCGATTCCCGGATGAAGCCCGAAAAACCCTGTAAAGTCGTTAACCGATGTAACCAGGCTAGGCCCCACGCACACATTCCAGAGCGCGATCCCGCTCTTCAGCAAATGAGCAACGCGGTGAGCGTAGGGAGCCCCTGAAGGGAATCCAAGGATCGATCCCAAGATGCGCCAGAACACGTTTCCACTGCACGCATAATATTCATTTCGCTGCGCGGAGTTCCAACCTGAGAACGTCCCAAGAATCAGCACGCGGCTGTGCTCGTCTACCACCGGACCAGGCGCGCAAATGGTCGGAAGGTTAGCCGCCACAACCCTGAAGTTTTTCCATGCCGCTTCGCGCGGCGGTGAACTTCTTGTCCCGCGTCTTATCTAGAAAGTGCTTAAACGAAGTCCGCGAGATGCGCCAGGGGCCTTCGCGGTTCAGTTGGTAGGCTTCAAAGTGGCCTTCTTCGATCAGGTGGACCATCGGGCGGTGGTCGCTATAGCCGAGCGCCGCCAACACTTCGGCCGAATAGATCGTGTCGCTCAGCGGGAAAGGCAGCAGATCCTCGTCGCGATAGCGGAACATGGGGTGATCGAGCTTAGGACGGCGGTCTTCGATGCCGTACTCCGCCCGCAGGAAGTTGCAGAAGGCCACGATGGACGAATAGAGCACGCGCTTCTTCATCCTGTGGTGGTACGCCACTAGCTTGATGGCGCTCTGTCCGGCACGATAGTTGGGCTGCGCCATGCGATAAATCGTGCTCCGGCCGACGCCGAAGATGCGCGTGGCGCGGCCCACGTCGACGTCCTCCTTCTCCGCGAAAGCGGAAACAGATTCTGACGGAGATGTCACTTCGGCAATTGCCTCAAGGCTTCCCATGTAAACCCTGCAAGGCGGTCGCTCAGTCGCGCGTGATGCGGCGAGGTCCGCCACGCGAAATATAACACGCTTCGCCCGAGGTGTGGACACTTTGGACAGTTTGTTGGTTGGAAATTTGAGCGAGCGCGGCGGCCTCCGCGCGGGCGCAGGCCGCGCTCACTGCTACGCTGCTTTAGCTATAGAACGGCGGACGCGCTTCGATTTTGCAGGGCGGGAGGGCGCGGCAAGTTCGACGAGAGCTTTGGCAGTCTTCTCCAGATACTTGGCGACTGCGGCGTCGGCGTCTTCGGCGTTCCGGCCGGCGTGGCTCGACGGCTGCAAAAATTCAGCCCACACAGGCACAAGCTTGATGCCGCCGTCGCGGAGGCTCTCTTTGTAGGTCATCCTTCTGTAGTAGCCCGGCTCAAAAATCGCTGCCCGGTCGCACTCATCGAGACCATGCTCCTCGATCTCGCTGATGATGTCCTCCGACTCCCTCGAATCCCAGAATCCAGCGACGCCCAGCCCTCTCACGTACAGCTTAAGGCGAGGCAGATCGATGACGAAATCGCGGCCAGGAAGCAGCTCTAAGGCTTTCCGGCCCTTGGCTGATCTGACCAAATGCGCGGCAAAATCCATAAACCATTTCTGAACGCTCGGTGAGTAACAACAGTCGCATCCGGGCCATTCAACCGCGCGACCTGGGTCTGCGATCAACCCTTCGACCGTCGTACCGGACCTGTAGAATGCGACTGCGAGCAAAACGCTGGCGGGGACGCCATAAGTGCGCTGCGCCGACTGCGCCGCAAGGACCGTTCTGACCAGGAACTTCGCGGCTTCGAGTGCGTTCGCTATCACCAGCGGCAGGGAGCCCGTCTCAACGCACGCTGAGATCACATCTTGGTTGAAGTTCGTGGACCTAATAAGCGGCGCAAGCACCGCCATTTCCTCGCCGTGGAACATCCCGACGTGGTGCAGAGACGCGCTCGTTGCTGATTTTCGTTTGCTCATTTCATCAATCTCCGGCCGGCTGTCCGCGGCCTTTGGTGACGGGCTGATTTAGAACCTGAAGAACGCGTTCGCGCGCCAGTCTGCGCGTTGCGCCAGGCGCAGGCGAGTGATTTCAGCACTCGTTTGCGCCGGATTCCGATGAAGCCGAGTTCCTCTGTCGGGTGTCTCCTTTCCCCAAGCCCCCGTCGAATTCGCCCCGCGCAGTCAGCTCGCCGGCGCGTCTGTTGTCTTCACCTGGTCAAGCGCGTCCTCGATAGCGAAGAAGAGGTTGCGTGCGGAGATATAGCGTACGGTTTCTTTGTTCCGGATGACCTGTACCGTCGCGCCCTGGATGACGTCGGCAATGTCAGCCGCTTTCATCGGCCCCAGCTCGCCCGTGAGGATGGCTGCAGCCTCGGCCTTGCTCAGACCAGCGAGTAGGTGAGTGCGCCTCAGGCGCGAGCGCCACTGCTCCATTCTCCAATCACAGAGCCGCGCAGAAAGATCATGAGAACCCCCAAGCACCACGCCAAAAAATGGGGGCGTGTCCAGGAGCTGGCGCAAAACTTCTAGCCCATTCAAGCCGAGATGCTGCGCTTCGTCCACTATCAGCAGGGCACGCTGGTTACCTAAAAAGAAACGAAGCTTTCTAAGAAGCTGGTCAATAGTGCCGCGGTTTGGAATGCCGGCCTCTGTGCAAGCCTCGACGAGAAAGGCCTGCGGGCTGTGGTCGATGCGGGTGTAGATGTAAACGGCGCGGCCATCTTTTGAGCGATTGATTTCTTCGGCCACGCGGCGAAATGTGTACGTCTTTTGCGTGCCCGGCGGACCGTCCACGAGAAACGCGGCGCCGTTGCGAAGCGCGGCCCACATCGAACGCCGCACCGCCTTGAATTCGGCTGTGTCGTAGTGGCGTTTTGAATCAGGCTCAGGATTTTCGATCTCGTGTTGATCAATGACCTGTTTGAGCGCCGCGCGGATCGCCAGCGTGTTTGAATCGCTTGGGCGGTGCTGGCCATATTGACCAGACAAAAAACGCGCAGCGAGCTGGCATTCAATTCGGCGATTCCTGCGAACTCGGTCAGCGTGAGGCCAGAACGAAGGACGAATGCTCGGGCGCGTCGGATCATCTCTGCATCGCCCGGCAAGCCGAGCGCGTTCAGATAAGGCAACCGCCTGGAGAGGATGGTCATCCGACTTTCTCCTTCGGCTGCGCGACACTATCGCTCTCTTCGCCGCCCGCGGCGCAGTCTGCAGTGTTGCCGGCGTCCCTCCTCAAAAGTGCTGCCGTGAGCCGGTCTGCGAGGTCGCCTGGCTGTAAATCGTTTGTGGGTTCGAGAGTTTCAGGCGCAAACCGGGGCTTGCGCTGCGTGACGATGCCGGTAACATCGCCGGGAAGTGAGAGCCGCGAGGCCATGGCCTCAAGCGGAGATTGCGCGCCGTTGGAACGCGCGAGGCGGCTGATCGTGGTGAGGGTTTGGCGCGTGGCTTTTTCCAGGCCGCGCCGCGTTTTGAAGCTGTCGGCGATCTGCCCCTGTGTATGCTCGTCGCCGGGCGCGAAGCGCACCAGGTCTTCAACCCGCAGCCACGCCAGAAAGCAGCCGTCCTGGTCGAGGGCCGCGGCGCACTCCCAGTCGTTGGGATCGTAGGCCACCACGATCTCACGCTCGTTGCGTTCGTGGATGGTCATCCATCCGGCCTGGTCTACGGGCTGGTAGCGGCGCTTGTTCAATGTGACCGCACATTCGCGCACCTGGCGCGTCTGGCGCTCGGCCAGCAGCAGCGCCAGCGCGGCCGGATCAGGCGCGGGCTTCTGATCGGGATTGCGGTTCGCGTCAAAAACTTGAACCGGCGATCCGCCTTCCATGCCTTCGCCGCTGTGCGGCGTCTGGTTGTACTCCTCGATCCAGGCCAGGCAGGCGACGATGAAGCGGCTGGCCAGCGGGTGGCGGCTTTCGCTCACGCGGCCGGCGCGCAGCAGGCGGCGGTGATCCATCATGGCCAGCGAGGTTGCAGCGGGCCGCGTGAAAGGATTCCCGCTGGTGTAGGTGGGCCAGCACTTGTCAAAGCGCTCGTGCAGCGTGCGGAAGAAACGTTCGACATGCTTGGATTGCGGATGGTGAGGAATGCAGTGCGTGACGGCGATGCCGAGCCGCGCCAGAAAGCCGGTGTGGGCGATGTCTTCGAGCTCCGCACGCCACCATTCTTTCGGAGCCAGCGGCGACTCCTGCAAGTAGCCGGGCATCGCGCCGCGCGCCACCTTCTTGTAATCTTTGCCGTTGTCAACGTAGAGATGTTCGGGCGGTCCGTGGCGGAAGATGGCGCGGCGCATGGTGGCGGCGATGGCGCGCGAGCTGCCTTCCCACGCCCAGCTCGCGCCCACCAACAGGCGCGATCGGTAGTCGAGCATCGCAGAAATGCGGAGGCGGATCGGCGCGCCCCACTCCACGTCGCTGAAAATGTCGTTGCAGGTTTCGACATCGTGAATACAGTGGTCCCCGACCCAGATTTGATTGGCCCACACGTCGGTGTAGCCGCGGCGCAGATACGCCGCCATGCGCTCGCGGTAAACCTTGCGGCCCTGGCGCGCGTAAACGGTGAGCGCCGCCGGCATTTGCTTCAGCCACGCGCGCACCGTCTCGTAGCTCGGCGATTCTTCGGGCGGGATTTCGAGAAGCTGCAAATCGCGCACGATGGCTTCGCGGGCCACTCTGACGCTGGTGCGCTCATCGAGATAGAGATAGGCGGCTAAGTATTTGGCTTTTGGGTAGGCGTCGAAGAACCTGCTGCATCCTTTGTCGCACCGCCGCCGATCGGCGAGGGCGGGGAGGCCGCCTTCGCGGAAGGCGTTGAGCCAATCGAACAGCGTGCGTTCGCTAAATCCCGAGGTTTCCGATGTGTACTTGACCAGGCGCGTGAAGCTTGTAACGGCCGCGCCGTCCTTCAGGCGCAGCGAGCGATAGCGCGTCGCGTCGCTGCTGTATTCCAAAAGCGGGCCGATGATCTGGCGGCGCGTCTCGGCCTGCAGCTGCGCGTCCGGATCAGTGAGGGCCACGCGCCGCGGCTGCGCCAGCGAGGCGGGAGTAAAGGGAAGAAGGGCGAGCTGAGGTTGCGCGGTCATTCGCGCCCCCCTGCATCGGCTTTCGGGAGCGCGACGCGAAGAGCCCGCGGTCTGCTTTTGCGAACCGTCTCTCTTGCGAACTCGATGACCTTCAGCGCAGCATCAATCTCGGGGTCGACAAGCAACCGCTGCAGTCTCCTGTCGCCCGTGACCTCGCAGAATGCGGCGACCCACGCGGCCGGAAACCGGGCTCCGCCTTTGCTCGGAGCCGTGAAGTCGTCTAACATGCGCACAGTGACCTGCCTCCCAATCCGCGCGGACAGCTCTTGGCAAATCTGCTCTCTGCTTCTTCGAGAGGCGCGAATCGCAAGCTTGACGGCCCTCCGAACGGCTAGACCGTCAGGATCGGGAGTTGCGCTACCGGAAAATCGGTCCATAACCGGAATTGACCTTCGTACTTGGAGCGAACATACTTAAGAGTAGAAAGTACGCTCTCCGGAGGCTGGCGTCAAGCGGGAAATGGCAAAGGCAATTCTTAACCCCGAACTCGCAAAGAAGATCAAGTGCCTTAGGAAAATTCTGGGCTGCTCGCAGGAGGCCTTCAGCGATCTGCTTCATGTAAGTAGGCCTCAGGTTTCGAGATGGGAAAAGGGGACCGAAGTCCCTTCGAACGAAAAACTGATAGCGCTGGGAAACGTGGCACACGAGGCGCTTCAAGAGGCGCGGAACGCTCCTTCTTCCGCAGAGCAGTCCCTTTCCCCAGAGGAACTCCTGGAGAGAACGCAAGCGCTCGAAAACCTCGCAGCCTATCCCGACAGCTTGTGGTTCTGGGAACTCGCGGGGGTGAATCCGCGCGCCGTCTGTGAGTCTGTTCGCCGAAAAATGGCTCAGGAAGACCCTTCTGACGGCGGCATCGTCGCGCATGTTCCTCGCCTCGATAGCCCAGCACTGCTGCGATTCGTAAAGTGCGGAGGCCGGGACCCGAAGCGTTTCGCGGTCGATTTTATCCCGTTTCCCGCGCTATTTGCTCCCGAAGCGGCGTCGGTGATCTGCGTTCAAGCGACAGACAGGCTCGCTGGCGCCCCACTTTTTGCAGGCGATTTATCGTTGGTTCGACTTGCGCAGCAAGAAGGAGACGAATCCGGCTGTGACGAACTGCCGTCTCTGGGTTTTGAAAGCCTCTTGAACTGCCTCGTTGCCGTGTTCTGCGAGAGCATGCCCAACCAGCGGGAATTAAGTCCCGATGCTGCGCGTTGGCTTTCGCGAAATCAGCGGCTCATAGGTCCAACGGTTGAGTATGATCTCAAAGGGCTGCGTTCGCGAGCCGCGCCAGGGCAGGAAAAACGAGCGGAAAAATATCTAGCGGATGCGACCGCCGCTGGCGTCCTGTTTGGCACGCTACGGGTCCAGTCGCATGAGAACTGGGACGGCGATTTCAGCCGCCTCGAAGGCGACCACCCATGGCGTCTCGTGCTGGATTGCGGGGGCACCTGGAACGGGCTCACCCTTTGGAGTACGCAGGCATTTCCGTGGGACGGCTCCTTGCGCCATCGATTGAATGCAGGGGTTCATATTTTGGGAGCCGTGATTGGCTGGCTTCGCCTGGCTGGTGAGGCGAGCAGGATGTAAGGTTTGACCTTTGCTTCCATGCCACGGAAGCAGAGAATGCTTCGGGTTGGGCCGCTCCCACCTCGGCGGCCCGGCCCGAAGCTAGTTAGTAAACGGCAGGGACCATCGCGGGGTCTACTGTGGAGAAAGAGAAGGCTTAATGAGCTCGAAATCGATAACGACGGCCGAGAAGCACGAAGCCTCGCCGGGCGAACTGAACCAACGCGTTGAGCAGCTTCGAAAGAAGATCGACAGTCGTAACGAGTCCCTCGCCGCGGCCCAGAAATCGCAGTCGCAACTGGCGACCGAACGCGAAACGCTTGTTCTCCCGGCGCGAGTGGAAGGGGACGCGGGTGCGCAGAAGCGCCTCCGCGAAATCGACACCCAGCTTGTCGGCGTCAGGCGGGACATTTCCGACGACACCGCGGCCGTCGCCGAACTTGGAGCGCAGCTCGCCGCCGCGGAGCAAGCGGTGGAACTTGCGGAATGGGAATCGCGCCGCGTTGCAGTTCGCGAGCTCCTCAATGGGTTGCTGAAACGCAGGCAACGGGCGAATTTGGAAAAAGCGGCCGAGGGCCTCTTGACGGCTCTGACTGCGGCTGCAGAGGAAGACAAGGAGGCTTTTTCGGCGTTAATTTCGTTTGAGCCAGCCCTTCGCGGCGCCGCAATCGAACTTCTGCACCTCAGCCGGCTCCGCGCCCAGATTCTCGCAGCGAAGTTATTCAAGGTCTTGCCCATCGATCTCTCAGGGTACGAGCTGGGGAGGCTCCGGGATCAGGAGATGCGGGACTACAAGTACTACGAAGCCGCGGTGGAGGCCCTGGATCAGATGGAACTGGTTTTTTAGGAGAATGCTTTGCGGGCCGGGGCCGACCAACGCGCCAAACGAGCCGGCCACCTCGCGAAAACGCAGTAAAGGCGAAAATGCGCCAGAGGCCCGCAGGCGCGCCGCAAAGACGAAGGTGGGGCGAACCTACCTCGAACCCCGTGAACGGGGCCGACAACGGGCAAAAGAACTCGATTGTCGGGCGTCAGGAGCGACCTCGGGGAAGCGGAACCGCCAAAAAAGGGCGGACAGCGACCTTGAGGAATTTAAGGAGCATCCGGGAGCGCAACGCTTCCGGGTTGTTTCCGGCTTTACCGGCCGCGGGCTACGGCGGCCGTTTCGAAGCAACGCAATGGCTACGCGGGCTTCGGGCAGTGCAGGGTTCTCCACCCTGGGAACACGACAGAATTCCCAACGTACGCAGCGGAGCCCCTATGCCTCGCCTTATCGATCTCGCCCAACCTCGCCGGCTAGCACTCAGCTCACCGCGACGGCGCCTCATCATCGCGCCGATCTCTGAGCGCGCGTGGTTTGAGTGTTATTACGACAAGATTTTTGCAATTCTAAGATGTGGCCCTCGGGCTGAAGTGTGCACCGACGTCGAGTCTGCCGCGATTAATCTCCTGAAGGAAGTGGCGATCAGCTCAGAGGGCTATCCGCACCTTTTTGGAACTGCCGACTGGCTGCAGAAAATTCCCATAAGAGATATGTCTACCTACGGCAACGCGCTGCTTGAGGTGTTTGAAAACAGAGAGTCCCCAGAGGCCGCCGCGGTAGGTCTCGATCCGGCCTGCGCTGTGAGGATGGAGGCGCTGTGGGGCTCTATGTCGAGCGAAGCGATGTGCCGTCACAGGCATCTTGTGCACCAATTCGAAAGGCCATCCAAACAGCAACGCAACGATTTCCGCAACGCGTCGACCCGAGTGCGACGCACAGCCGGCGTCACGCGCCGCGGCCCTGCTGTTTTTCTTGCACCCGAGCAGTCGATCACCGCCCCCGCTCTGGCCGCGCTCTACGACGAATTGATTTTGAGGGTCGACGGGTATGCGGTCAACGGCGAACCCCTCACCGACGATCGCGAGAAGATCGCCGCCAACATGGACACGTTCCACAAGGTAAAGGCCACTCGATGGCTCTTTTCCCGCGTCATGTCGGAAGCCAAAGGATGGAGGGCTGCATAAATGTCGAACAACATCGCCATCACCATCGATGTCATCGACAACGATTCATCTGGAAAGGTGGGGCAGGTTGCGGCCAACCTGGAGGCACTGGGGCCGGCTGGCCAGAGCGGCGGCGCGGCGGCCGGAGCCGGGCTCGACCAGGTGGGCGAACACGCCGTCACCTCGCGCGAGCAGGTACGGCTGCTGAGCGAGGAGATGGGCCTGCGGGTTCCCCGCGCCATGCAGAGCGTGATCGCCAGCAGCCAAATGATGAGCGCCGCGATCGGCGCCATCGCGCCGGCCATGATCGCGATTGGCGGCGTCGACATTCTTTACCACCTTGGGGAAGGAGCCTACAACGCCTTCGAAAAGTACATCATGTTGCGGGACGCAATTAACGACTCAAACGCCGCGATAGCAAGAATGGGAGACGCGAGCGAGGCGGCCTTGAATCGGGCCTCCGAAGCGACGGAGCGCTACATCCGCATGACCCAAGGTGCGGCCAAAGCTGACGAATATGGCCTCAACCGCGTCGAAAACACGCCGTTTAAAATTCCCCTCTACGGCGACGCGGGCTTTCAAAACTCGTCGGACGCGATGAAGGGCAACGTTGAAAGCATCACGGGCGAAAGCGTCATGCCTAAAGATCTGGACGCAACAATCGAAAAGCTGAAAGCCTACGAGACGCAGCAGAAGGGAATCATCGACATATATAAAGAGTTCGAGGCCATGGGAGACCCCTTCCGCGTCTACGCGAGGGAAGTGGATCAGGCAACTCAGGCGCTGAAAAACACAGATGCGGTTCTTCGGATGTTGCTGGACTCGCAGACCGACTACGTTGCGGAGGTCAAGACCGCGTCGAAGCAGATCGATGAGGACAATAAGGCGAAGGCGGACGCCGCGATCGCCAAAGCGAAGGAAAAAACGGACGCCATCACGGCCCTCGAAAACAGCGCCCGCAATGCGCAGCTTTCCGGCGATGCGCTGCTCGAAGCCCAGCGCGAGGAGGCGATCGACAGCTTCGTGCGCAAGTACGGCGAGTCACGCGAGGCCATTCTCGCTATCGATGGCGAGTACATGCAGAAGGAAAGTGCGCTTTGGAAGCAGCAATCGGACGAAGCGGATAAGGCGATGCGCGCCGCGCAGCAGGCGGCAGATCAGCAAGCCCATACGGGCGTCGGAAGCATTCAGTACGAACTGAGCCAGACCCTGGGTGAGATCGATCAAAAGCAGTCGAAAGGGATGCAGCCCGGATACGCGAACGATGAGCGCGATGCGGCCAATCAGACGTCGAACACAAAAATTCTCGCCGCGCAAAAAGAGTTCGAAGACCAGATGGCGCAAATCGGCCGACACGGTGATGACCAGCAAATCGAGGGCTACGCCCGCATCGCCGAAAAAGCCGACGAATCGTTAAAGAAGGTGAACGCCGCGTGGACCGCGTACGAAGACAAGGTGCGCGGAGCCGCTGGCCTTACCGTTGACGAAGAGAGAGCCAAAGATGCTGAGATTTTGGCCCTCAACCAGAACATGCTGCGCGAGATGGGGCAGCTCCACGATCGCACCATGGAGCAGATCGGCAAGGAAGAGGAGCAGACCGCGCGTTATTCCCTGGCTGAGTGGCAACAAACGCAGCTGCGTATCGTCGACGACTACCAGGACCGTGTGCGGAAGATTCAAGACCTTCAAAACCAGCAGGACGCGGCGCTTGACGCCGATATGAAGGGCCACGCGGCGAATGTTGTGGCAGACCAACAGGCTGAAGTGATGGCCGCGCAGGACGCGGACGCGCAGATGCTGGCGGCGCGCCGGCAAATGAACGCGGCGATGCAGCAAAGCGACGAAGAGACGCGCGATAAGCTGGCCTCCGGATTGCAGAGCCTATTCAGCCACCCCGAGCAATTCTTCGAAAAGCGCGCCATGGACACCGCGTTCCAGCTCATGGCAAATCAGATGCTGTCCGTGTTCAAGAGCAGCACTCCCGCGGGCAGCATCGTGCAATATCTGTTCGGCATGGGGCCGCAGATGGCGACGGCGCCGCAGGGCACACGAGACAATCCATTAACAGATGTGGAGTCGCTGTTCCACCTCGGCGGCTATGGCCACGCGGCGGGAACGGCTGGCCTTTCATCTCCAGCTTCGGGCACGGGCGCTTCGCTGCAATTTCAGCAGGGCGTCACGACGTTCAGCACCAGCAGCACAACCTTCGCGACGGCCGTCACGCAGTTTGCGTCGGCCGCGGGAACCATGACGGCGAGCGGCGGCCTGGGCGTTGGCGGCATGGGCGCCGGTGGACTGGGCGGTGCGGGAACGTCGCTGCTGGGCCTCGGCGGCGCGGATGTGAGCACGGCATCGGGCGGCGGCGCCGATTTCAACACGGGCGGTTCAACGGCGCTTTCCGGTCTTGCAGGCGCCTCCACCGGCCTGTCTACTCTGGGGACTTTCGGCAACGCGCTCGCTTTGCCGGGCATGGCGGAGCGACGATGCCGCTGGCTGCGGATGCAAGCGCGACCGCGAGCCTGAACGCCGGCGGTGCGCTCAATCCGTTGGCAGGGACTGGCGGCGCGGCGGCAAGTGGAGCGTCGGCGATGAGCGCGGGCATGGGCATTGCCGGCGGTGGATTGATGGCGGCGACGAGCATTTACTCCGCATATCAGAATTCCAACCCGCTTGCCGGCGCGATGGGCGGCGCGATGGGCGGCATGGGGATGGGCGCGGCGATCGGCAGCTTCGTTGGCCCTCTGGGCACGGTTGTGGGCGGCGCGATCGGCGCGATCGCGGGCGGCATCGGCGGACTCCTTGCCGGTCTTTTCGGGGACAAAGGGCGCAGCCAGGCCGAGGCTCTCGACGTAAACCAGATTCAACCCGCGCTGACAAAAGATGTGCAGGACTACGAAGCTGGGCGCGCCGGCTGGAACACCGAAGCGACTGAACTGGATGCGATGCTGATCTCCGCGGGGAACGCAACGAACTCGATGGGCAGCGGCGCGCGCGCCTACTTCAACAGCAACATCTCGCCGGAGATCAACAAGGTACTTTCTTCGCTGCAGCAGCAGGAGATTGGTGGACGCAACGCGATCACGCTTTCCGCGGCGCAATATCACGACGGCGGCTGGACGGGCGACTTCGGCGACATGGCCACCAGCGACACTGAAGGCTTCATCCACGCCATGCAGAATGAGTTTGTAGTGAACCCGATGGCCGCGGCTGCGCACGCACCGATTCTGCAGGCGATGAACACCGGAACGAATTTCGCCTACTCGAACAGCCTGCAGCCGCGCATGCCGGCGAGCTCGGGTGGGAATAACCTGCAGATGACGTTCCACTGCCTCGATGCAAAGAGCGTGGCGCAGTGGGCGAAGGCAGGCGGGGGCTTGGCGCTGATGGCCGCGTTGAACCAGGCGCAGCGGCAATACAGCGGCGTGGGGAGAGGGTAAGCAGCCAACGCGGGGCTTCAGAGCATGAATGGAGATGCACAAATGGACCGATTCACAGTGACAATGGCGGACAGCGCGAAAGCGGGCGCCCTCGAGGGCCAGTGGGCTGACATTCTCGAAGCGGGCACACATGACGGCGAAGCCTACACCCCCGGAAATCTGGACGGAATGATTGACGAGTACGAGAGACGCGGAGATGCCGACAAAGCTCCAGTCGCACTGGGCCTCGCGTCGCAGGCCAACTCTTCGCCGGTTGGAAAAGTTGAAGCGCTTCGACGTAAAGGAAACTTTCTTCAAGCAAAATTTGTGGGCATCGATCCGCACGTCGAACAGCTGCACGGGCGCGGAGTTTTTCCGAAGAAATCAGTTCAGCTGAAGCGATCGCCTGACGGCATTTCGCTGCAACGCGTCGGCCTGGTTCACCCCGTGTATCGCGGCCGTTGGCGCGATAACGAGACGCCTTCGCTCAATGAGTTGATGAACCAAAACATGGGAGACAAGGAACACGTTTTCAGCGAGCGCCCCCTCGCTGATCAGTGGCTCGAATTGTTCCGGAGCGGTGACTACGGCGACAAGGGCAACTTCAGCAATTCTGATCTCGACGACATCGTGAGGAACTTCGATCCCTCGTTTCACGAGCCGCCCGCCGTCATAGGCCATCCCGCAGAGGATGCGCCCGCTTATGGCTGGGTGTCGGCCCTGAAGCGCAGCGGCGGCAAACTTCTGGGCAGGCTCAGGCAAGTTGATCCCACCTTCGAAGAGATGGTGAAATCCGGCCGATTCAAAAAACGTTCGATCGCTCTCTATCAGACGGGGAAGGGCTGGATGCTTCGCCATGTGGGCTTTTTGGGCGCTCAGCCGCCAGAGGTCAAAGGCCTCGCCAATGCGGCATTCAGGGAAGATCGGATCCGGTTTGTCACGCTGATTTTTGGCGAATCGGCATCCAGCGCTGAAGCCGCCGTAAGGCGCTTGAAGGACGGCTGCTATTGGATGCCGGAATTCGATCGCTTCAATTTTCCGGTCATGTTTGCTGAGCTAGAGGGAACGCCGGCGCTCGATGTGTTTGTCAGCTTTCTTGAGCGTTGGCAAGACGAGTGCGGCATCGACAGGAATTCGGCCCGGCTGGCGCGTCGCGCGAGAAATTTTGCGCGTTTTCACGATGTGAGTTTTGGCGAAGCACTCGGCCAGGTGACCAGGATGCAAGCGGAGGATGCTGCGTTAACTTCAGCCGTTGATGCTGGCTTGCCCGGCGCGCGATTGGCCCAATTGGCTTATGGGGTTGTGCGGTCGCGGGGAGTGAGCTTTAAAGAAGCTCTCATCGAAGTCGCGGAAGAGAATCCGGAATTGACCAGGTAATCGGAGAAGGATCGAGGCGAAGGAAATTGAAGACAGCGCCACGCGCCGAAAAGCCGCCGTATCTCTCGCCTGCGAGGGCCTCGCAGATATTGAGCCACACGCTTGGTCATGGCTATTCTCGGCAGTCGATTGTGAGGCTTCTGGAAGCGGGAGCACTGGTGGGGCACCAGATGACGCCCCGCGGCAGGTGGTGGATTTTGAGCAGCTCCCTGCGCGTCTATGCTGATTCGGTTTTGGGGCAGCATACCGGGGAGCGAAATGGTTTTGGAGATCTCAATCAGGTAGGGAGGAATGGTTGTTCCGCGCGGCGGCGAATGTAGTCGCCGCGACGATCTGGCGTTGATTGTTGACGATGGCCTAAGTGGTTGATCTGGGCTATCGTGTCTGTGTGTCCACTTAAAGGGTTGATTTTGAGGGGCTTAGTTAACGCGCCTATTGTTATCAAGTGGTAAACAGGCAGTCCCGCCTTTTGGGACACCACTGCAGCTTAATTCCTGTATTCACTGCAACGAAGCGTCTGCAGCTACACAGTGAGCCTTAAAGCGGAGGTAGAGATGCTACACCGGGCGATGGTGGTTTCCCACCCTTACGACAGAAAAAAGTCGTAAGGATGGGGCACGGAGCTCTGCGGTACAGCAATCATGGAACCGCACGCGATCTCTCCGGAACCGCGTGGAGCAGATTCTAATAGAGCGCGTGGCGCGCGGAGCGGACCTCCGCGGCAAGAACCTGCAGGATCTTGAAGGCCAGCGACGGGTTCGACTCCATGATTGCGGTGAATTCCGAGCGGCCGAGAAAGCTGACTCGTGCTCCGGCGCGCGCAACCGCCGTGAGCGAGTAAGGTTGGTCGCTGATGAGTCCGGGGAGGCCGAGGAGGGAACCGCTCCTCGCCTGTACCGATAAGAGTGGCTTGCCTTGTTGCGAGGCCATGCTGAGCGTTGCTTTACCCTCGTGAAGAATGTAGAGACCCACGGAGGGGTGGTCCTGGTGAAAGAGGACGCGATCGGTGTCGCAGACGATGGGCGTCGCGTGCTCACCGAGCGCGCGGAGCAACTCCGGGTCGGCGAGAAACGCAGTGGGATCAAGCTGCACGAGGAGCCTTTCCAGGGAAAAAGAGGAATTCAATCACAGGCTCCGCCCGGGGAGCTCTGGCCCGTATCATTTCATCGACTTGGATACGTTTTCTGTGACCCGCATCACCTTTTTGCATAATTGGCCGCAGTTTTCTGGAAGAGTGAGTGATTTATCTCACATGAAGTGACATTTTCGGGTGTGAGCATGGCGTACGTCACTGGTTGGCGTGGAACTGTGGCATTGCAGCGTCCGGGGTTGCACAGACATGCAGGTTCAGTGAAGAACGTCTGGCATTGTGGCCAGAATTCAGGGCGCTGACGAAAAGCAACCGCAGATCCTTCGACTCCATTGGGAGCACAGAACGCTCCCAACTTCGCTCAGGATGACAAGCTCCTTATGTATTCAGCATTTGCCGTTAGCCTAAATGTCGATGCGGCGCGGGCCTTCAGGCTTCGCCGGCTCGATTAGAGTAAAGAATGTTGCCTATGGCCGGAATTCTCACGAAAATACGCACCACGCTCGAGATGATCAAGTGGGAACACTCGATCTTTGCGCTGCCCTTTGCGCTGACGGCGATGCTGCTGGCGGCGGGCGGGCTGCCCGGCTGGCACACGGTGGCGTGGATCGTGGCGGCCATGGTGGCGGCGCGGTCGGCGGCCATGGCGTTTAATCGCTGGGCCGACGCGGACGTGGACGCCACCAATCCCCGCACGAGAAATCGGGCGATTCCGGCAGGGTTGCTGACGCGAAAATTTGTGCTGGGGTTTACGTGCGCTGCGGTGCTGGTGTTTTTGGTGGCTGCGGCGGAGCTGAACCGGCTCACGCTGGAGCTTGCGCCGCTGGCGCTGGGGGTTCTGCTGGGCTACAGCTACCTGAAGCGTTTCACGCGCTGGTCGCACCTGGGACTGGGGCTGGCGCTGGGCCTGGCGCCTACGGCGGCGTGGATTGCCGTGCGCGGCAGCCTCGACCCGCGCATTCTGGTGCTAACCGCCGCGGTCACGCTCTGGGCCGGCGGTTTTGACGTGCTCTATGCCTGCCAGGACTACGAACACGACCGCGCCGCCGGGCTGCACAGCCTGCCGCAGGCAGTGGGGATCGCGGCCGCGTTCCGCGCCGCGCGCGCCATGCACGTGGCTGCGCTCTGGGTGCTGGCGTGGTTCGCCTGGCTCTTCAATTTTGGACTTGCGGGCTGGCTGGGCATCGCTGCCGTGGGTCTGCTGCTGGCCTACGAGCACGCCATCGTTTCGCCCCGCGACCTGCGCCGCCTGAATGCCGCATTCTTCACCATGAACGGCGTGATCGCGATGGTGTTTCTGGCGTTTGTGTCGGCGGATTTGTGGTTGCGGCGGTAAAGGCAGGGAACAAGGGAACAAGGGAACAAGGGAACAAGAAAGCAGGGAATAGAGAATAGGGAGCGAGTTAGCAAGTCGGCCTCACTCCTCCACCTGACCCTCCTTGCTGCGCCGGATGCAGGCTGCGCATCCGGGAGCATAATGTTAGTCATGAAATCCTTCAGATTGGCTTTAGCGTCCTTTGCGCTCGTGGTGTGCGCTGTGCCGGCCACAACAGCAGCGCAGGCCGCAACGGCGGCGCCGGCCACAACAGCAGCGCCGGCGTGCGATGTGAAGGCTGAAGTGCCCGAAACGGCGCGCACCTTTTCCACCTTGAGCGGCAGCAGCCCCTGGCAGGAGTACCAATCCCTTGCCTACGCTCCCGATCCGACAGGGCTAGGCGCCGCGTACGCGCAGTACTGGACCGACAGCAATGGAGCGCCCTCCGTTTTCATGATTCAGCCGGGCACGCAGTACTGGATCTATGTGACCTACTGCTTCAGCGCCGCAGGCCAACTGGAAAATGTGAGCCTCATTCTGAATTCGTCGACCTGGGGCTATCGGCTGGACGGCACGGTGACGCAGGGCGTGCTCCAGGCGCAGACTTCCTATTTTTTCGATAATTACAGTGGAGATAGAATTCCCAGGCCGGACGGGGCGGACGCGCGGGCCGATGCCATGAAGCCGGTGCTGTATCTCGAGACGAGCAAGCTGCCGTTTGCGGCCCTGCTGGCCCGGCCCGCGAAGCTGCCCGCACAATAGGTTTGGACCGGTTTGGCGTGGCGCGCGAGGGAAGCACGGGCGACGCGCGGTTGGTATCATCTGCGCATGAGGAAGCACTATCTTTTGCTTGCCGGTCTTGCCGTCTTGTCCGCACTTTGCGGAGGGCTAGGGACTTTTTCGCAGACGGCACCTGCGACTTCAGTCGCGGTGAACCAGGTTCCGTTTGTGGGCTGCGCGTCGGATGGGCAGGCGGGGCCGCAAGCAGCGCCAACTGGACCGAGCAAAGCGGTGGCGATTTCCGCAGCAGGGGCGCAACGGCTCGCCTGGTACCAGTCGAAGTACGGGCCCGGCGTTCTCGCGCCGCGAGGCTGGCACTGCTTTTCGACCTATGGCTCCGATGGCAGCAATTTGTTCGTGAGCCCCGATGCGATCGATTCGGCAACTCTGCTTTCGGTGGATTGGAAGGGCTTCACAGGTCCGGTCATCCAGATTTCGATTGCCGAGGGCGGCACGTCGGGAAGGTTTCAGGTTGCCAAGGTGATTGCGCGCGTGTTCCCGGCGTACAAGGCGTTCGCACAGAACGTGATTGCCGAGGGAATCGAGCCGGCGAGCGACTTTCCGTCCGGTCCTTATGCCAACGACAAACTGACCTATCGTGGCACGAATATTGTCGAGTTTGAGACTCCTGCGAACACGGCAGGGCTGGGGACGGATTCGCGGCTGATACCGAGTGCGAGCCTGATCGACGGTGTTGCGATCGTTGTCGCAGGCGATGGAGAAACGGACCTGACTCAGCTCTCCGCGCGCGTTTCGCAAAAGGACCGCGATCTGATTCCGCTCATCGTGAAGCAGGTGGAAAGCGACGCCGCGACTGGGGCGCAGTAGCGGACGCGTCCGCTCGCCTGATATGGTGCGAAGTGGAAGCACGGATGCGGCAGAGACGAGCTGCTGGTGTGGTGCCCCGGAAGTTCGTTGCACGGGCGCTGAAAGGAACAACCGCAGGTCCTTCGACTCTGTTTGCCGCAAAAAATGCGGCAAACTCCGCTCAGGATGACAAGCTTTTGTGTGTAGCCATTCAAGAGGCACAACGCCGGAAGCAGGAAACAACGGCATGAAGGTCGCTATTCAAGGAGAGCCGGGCGCGTTCAGCCACGAGGCGGCGCTGAAGCTGGTGGCCGGCGCGGAGATTGTGCCGTGCGCGCTCTCGGCGGAAGTGTTTGCGGCGCTGGACGCGGGCGCGGTGGATGCCGCCGCAATTCCCATTGAAAACAGCCTGGCGGGATCGGTCCTCGAACATTTCGATTTGCTGTTGAAGCACGACGTCAAGGTGGTCGAGGAGACGCTGGTGCGCATTCGCCACAACCTGATTGCCATTGCCGGCGTGTCTATCGGCGAAATCGAGCGGGTTTTTTCGCATCCAGTGGCGCTGGCGCAGTGCCGGCGCTTTCTCGCCGCGCACCCGGCAATGAGGGCCATCGCTTTTTACGACACCGCGGGCAGCGTGAAGCAACTGATGGAAGTCCGCGACCGCAGCGTGGCGGCCATCGCCAGCGAGGCAGCGGCAGCGTACTATGGCGCGGCGATTCTGGAGCGCGACATTGAAGATAACCCGGAAAACTACACGCGATTCTTCCTGGTGCGGCGGGCCGGGGAGGCCGAGACCGATTCGGAAGCGAACAAGATGAGCATCGCGTTTACGCTGGAGAACCGGCCGGGATCGCTGGTGGCGGCGCTGAGCGCGTTAAGCGCTATGGGTACCAACCTGACCAAAATCGAGTCGCGGCCGGTGCACGGCAAGCCGTGGCAGTATATTTTCTACGTCGATTGCCAGATTGGCTCGAGCGCGGAGGGAACGCGCGCCCTCGAAGCGCTGGACGCGCACTGCGGCATGGTGAAGGAGCTGGGCCGCTACCGCGAAGCGCGGAGCGCCTGAGGCTCATTGCGCAGATGCAACCGGTTGTCCCTGACGATCAGGACACAAAAAAGGGATCGGCCGTGGCCGATCCCCTTTTCTGTGATCCTATTCCTTGATCCCTCAGTCCCTGTTTTCTTGTTCCCTCGGTCCCTTGGTCCCTGGTTCCCTGTCTTTAGAAGTGATAGGCCACGCCGATGGTCGGAGCGGAGATCCAATACCAGCGGTTGGTGGTGAACTGAGAATCGCCGAAGGTGGGCACCTTGGTGATATATCCGCGATATTCGGCGCGAATGTCGAAGCTGGGGCTGATTTCATAAGCAATCCCGCCTCCGGCGAGGCCGCCCACTTCGGTCTGCTGCTTGGCGTCAAGGGTCGTTGTGCCGGAATTGACGATGGGCAGGAAGATGAGCCCGGCTGGCCCGGCTTCTACGAAGGGATTCCAATTCTTGAAGACAAAGGACTTTACAAACGCGCCCGAAATTTCCTGGGTGCGCGTCAAAATCTTGTAGTGATTGGGGTTGACGTAGTACCCGATGCTGTTCTGGTAGGTGATGCCGTAGTTGGCTTCCAGCGCGCTCGAGGGGGTAAGCATAAAGCGGTAGCTGACCAACGCGCCGTACGCCGGGGTGGAGTTCACCTGCACGGTGGTGGAAGAACTCATGAACGGCTCAATCAGCGCAAATCCACTCAGGCTGATGTCCTGGCGGCTTTCCTGGGCGCGGCCCATGGCCACACATGCGGCCAGCAAAGCGACTAAAAAGGCGATCTTCTTCATTCGATCCTGATCCTCACGACTTCTTGAATCCGTGCGGGTAGCTACGAGCCTCAAGAATTCCACGCACTGGTCCGGTGCCCGGATGGCTCCGGGTCCCGCTCCCAGAATTGTAAATGGCCGGGCCGGGTCGGGGCGCATTCCACGATTTCCATGGGGGTGATAGTTGCGACATCTGGTTCTTAGACGGGGAAGACGGGAAGTGGTAAGTAGGGACTAAGGGACTAAGGGACTAAGGGACTAAGGGACTAAGGGACTAAGGGACTAAGGGACTAAGGGACTAA
>Ga0181533_1002186_pt1 | contig 23442 bp, 19 predicted proteins | sample PEATcosm2014_Bin_45_FD_119772 | JGI IMG/M metagenome (GOLD analysis project Ga0181533, IMG submission 119772) | Peatland microbial communities from MTU Mesocosm Facility, Houghton, MI, USA - PEATcosm2014_Bin11_60_metaG | ecosystem: Environmental > Terrestrial > Soil > Wetlands > Peat | place...
AAAGTCAGCACGAACAAGTTCATCAATGAAAAAGAAAGTATCATGCGCACTGGGAACGTGTACCAGATTGCGAATGGATACATGGGTTATCGGGGAACTCTCGACGAGTTTGGCCCCGATGAGTTAGTAGGGATCACCCTTGCCGGTGTTTTCGACCGTGTTGGCGATGCCTGGCGGGAGCCGGTCAACGCCCCTAATGGTGGCTTTACCCAGGTTACTCTTGACGGCAAGGCAATTTCCGCCCGTTCAACAACGGTTAAAAGTCACAAACAGAGTCTAAACCTCGAAAATGCCCTTTTTGAACGGGAAACGAATTATAAGTCGCAAGGGAAGACGCTTAAAATCAGGTCGGCCAGATTCTTAAGCGCTGACAAACCAAATTTGGGCATAATCAAGTATAGCCTTACATGTGATAAAGCCGCCAAGGTTAAAATCTGCACGGGGATTGATTATAATATATGGGATTTAAATGGCCCTCATTTACTGAAGCTAAGCCCCATAAAAAAGGGCGAAATATTGGTTGTTCATGCCATTACCAATGAAACATCCAAAAAAGTAGCGGTTGCCGAAATTGTTGATCTTAATTTTGGAAAAGAAACTCATGAGATCAAGGGTAATAAAAACCTCAGAGTGATCGAGTTGGATGCTGAAGCGGGAAAAACATACGCGTTTTACAAGTATTTCGCGGTTTATACGGACAATGATCCCGTAAAGACTTCAGTAAATGAAGCGGCTATAAACAGTGTCAAGGAAGCAAAAGCCCTGGGTTATGAAACCTGCCTGAATAATCACAATGCTCAATGGGCAAAAAAATGGGAATATTGTGATGTAAAAATTGAGGGCGACGATGTAGCCCAGCAAGCTTTAAGGTACAGTATATTTCAGCTATTAATTGTAGCCCCGGTTAACGGCAGTCGAAACTCCATTCCTGCCAGGGCACTATCAGGGCAAGTATATAAAGGGGCAATTTTCTGGGACACGGAAATGTTCATGTTTCCCTTCTTTTTATATACTTACCCCGAGAAAGCTGTTGAATTGATGCGCTATAGAATCAAAACTTTGGCTGGCGCGCGTAGAAAAGCAAAAACCGAAGGAGTTGGCTTTAAAGGCGCATTCTATGCCTGGGAGAGCCAGGAAACAGGCGACGATGCCTGTACTTATTTTAATATTGGAGATCCGTTTACTAAGAGAGATTTACGCACTCACTTCAGGGATAAACAAGTACATATAAGTGGTGATATTGCCATAGCCATGTGGGAGTACTTCAAGGTGACAGGTGACGACTCATTATTATTAGAAGGCGGAGCAGAAGTTATTTTAGAATGTGCTCGTTTTTACTATTCGTATGCTTACTTCAAGAAAGACAAAAAACGGTATGAAATTCTTGATGTAATTGGTCCGGACGAATATCACGAACGTGTAAATAACAACGCATTTACAAGCATGGTTGCGAAAGCCACGTTTGAAATAGCAAATGCCACTGTAAATTATTTGAAGCAAAAACACCCGGATGAACTGAATGCACTTGTACAGAAAATTGATATTGCCAGTGAATTACCATTGTTCGTTGAAGCAGCCGGCCTGCTTTATGTTCCTCAACCGGATGAAAAAACGGGTGTTATTGAGCAATTCGATGCTTACTATAAGCTAAAAGACACTGCGGTTGAAGAATTAAAGGCCAAGATGATCCATCCCAACGAATACCTTGGCGCAGGCCAGGGATTGGCTGTTCCAACAAAAGTAATAAAGCAAGCCGATGTGGTAATGATGTTAAACTTGTTTAGGGATCGTTATTCAAAAGAAATCAAGAAAGCAAATTGGGAATATTACGAGCCTCGCACCGAACATGGTTCAAGTCTTAGTGCTTGTGCCTATGCAATGGTTGCTGCTGATATCGGCAAACTGGATTGGGCATACAACTATTTCTTAAAAACAGCAAAAATTGATATTGAGGCCAAGTATAAAGTATATGTGGGAACCATTTTTATGGGCGGTTCGCACCCGGCTGCAAACGGTGGAGCCTGGATGACAGCGGTGTTTGGTTTTGGAGGCGTCAAAGCTGGTGAGGAGCATGTTGCCATCAATCCGCGACTTTATAAAAAGTGGACAAGTCTACAGTTTGACATGGTTTATAAAGGAGACAAGTTTAATATAAAAATTACTAAGGATGATGTAGCAATAATTGCTGACACATCCAATAAACGTAAACATACATTTATTGTGTCGGGGAAATCAATTGATTGTGCCCCGGGAAAACCCTCATTCATAAAATATCAGTGAAAGGCAAAATGACAGTTTCACGTCAGCAAATATTGGGGCGCGGCGGTTCTTCAAGGACTGGTTTGGCTGGGTGAGCCGGAGCCGGCTCAAGCCGGTGGTCGAAGTGGCGCAGATGCTCTAGCGCCATTTGGATAACCTGCTGACCTATCTAAAACATCACATCACCAACGCCAAACCCGCAGTGCGCGTGAGAGAAAGGCAACGACAACTTTGTGCCGCGCCAATGGTTTAAACGGCGGCACCCGCCGGTATATTGTGTTTTCAGCGGAAAAAGTTGTGCCGACACTTTATGTGACTATCGCGGGGGTGCCTGGCTTCTGTACCTTAAAAATACACTGTGAGAATAAAGTGGCCGGACCGATGTGGATTGTAGCAAAGGCGTTATCAGTTGGGAGCATAGACATATAAAAAAACACACAAAGTGGTTTGCAAACGCGATAGCGATGGCTGGCGGCTTGGCACTGGTCAGTTCGGCGTCAGCCACTATAACCATAGCGGGATTTATTCAGTAGCAGAAATTACGATGAATACAATGAATTCTTTGATGTTCCGATTCGCAATTTTTCTCTCTCTGGTAATTTGTTCGGGTTCCGCCCGCGCCGGTATTGGTGCGGACATGCCGTGGACGACCTATGAGGCCGAGGACATGAAAACCACCGGCGCAGTTCTGGGACCCAAGTACGCCCCTTTCCTTGTCGAAACGGAATCCTCCGGCCAGAAATGCGTGAAGCTCGCCGACGCGGGGGAATACGTCGAGTTCACCGCGCAATCACCCGCCAACGCCATGGTGGTGCGTTACAGCCTGCCGGACGCCACGAACGGTGGTGGCATCAACTCCACCCTCAGCCTCTCCCAAAATGGGAAGCTTGTTAAAAAGTTTCCCATCACCTCCAGCTACTCATGGCTCTACGGAAAATATCCGTTTACCAACGATCCGAAAGCGGGCAAGCCAAGGAATTTTTACAACGAATTTCGCCTGAAGGATCTGGCCTTGGCCAAGGGCGACGTGATCCGCTTGCAAAAGACCGACAATGATGCCCCATATTGCATCGTTGATTTGATTGATTTGGAGAAGGTCGCGCCGCCGCTGGTTGCCCCCGCCAATTCGCTTTCCGTGACCAAGTTCGGTGCTGGCGGCACGGGCGAGACGGACGATACCGAGGCGTTGAGGAATTGCATCGCGGAGGCCAGGAAACAGGGCAAGATCGTCTGGGTACCGGCCGGGGATTACAAGCTGACCGGAGATATCATTCTGCCTTCTGATATGACGCTCCAAGGAGCGGGCATGTGGCACACGACGTTTGTTGGCGATCCCGAACTTTATGGCAAAGCGGACCGGCGGGTGAGGTTCAAAGTCACTGGCAACAACATACATCTTGCCGATTTTGCGATCATCGGAAAATTGAACTACCGCAACGACAGCGAACAAAATGATGGCATCTTTGGTGCCAACGCCCAAAATTCCACCATATCGCGCATCTGGGTGGAGCACACCAAGGTCGGCATGTGGTTTTACGTTTGCAGCAACGTGGTGGTGGACGGCTGCCGGCTTCGTGACACGCTGGCTGACGGCATCAATTTGTGCGTCGATACACGCAACATGCTGGTGCAAAATTGTACGACCCGTGGCACTGGCGATGATTGTTTTGCCATGTGGCCGACGGCTTCCGATCAAGGTTTCGTTCAACAGACGCCTGCTCCCGGGTCCAACGTTTTTCGCCACTGCACGGGCCAGTTGCCGTTTCTCGCTAACGGCGGGGCAATCTACGGCGGCGCAAACAACCGTATCGAGGACTGCCTGTTCACGGACATCTCCCCCGGCTGCGGCATCCTGATCAGCACGACTTTTCCGACTGCAGACGAGAGCCTGAAAATTGACAACAACTTCAGCGGAACGACGGTTGTCCGGAATTGCGATCTGGTCCGCAGCGGCGGATTCGACCACGATTGGAACTGGCGGGCCGCCTTCCAGCTTTGCCTGGATCGCCGCAGCATTTCGGGCGTGGAAATCAGCAACGTGAACATCAAAGACAGCATGTCCGACGGTTTCAGCATTGTGGCTCCCGGCAGCAAAATTGGACAGGGCACACTTTCCAATGTCCGCCTCGAAAACGTGGACATCCCCAACTACGGAATCGGAACCGACTCGCGGCACGGTTTGTGGGTCCGCGATGATGTCCACGGCAATGTAACCATCATCAATTCAAAAATCGCTGATATCCAAAACAGTTCAACCAATTTCACCATCATCAAGGAATTGGGAAGGCTTCAGCGTCCAGTCATTGTAACAGCCCTTTGGCGTTGTTCAGGTTGGCGATGATGCGGCTGGCCGAATTTTATGTCCCGCGAAGGTGCCCGTGGCCAGGAATACAATGCCTGGTCTGGCGACGGAGGAAATCCACCCAACCATGATGTCAATCTGGTCTTTACCCGTTTCTTGAGCGGACCGTTTGACTTTACCCCGGGTGTCATTCAAGTCACCTACCCGCAATACAAAAAAACAACCGGGTGAACACAACTGCGGCGAAACAACTCGCCATGTATGTCACCTTCTACAGCCCGCTCCAGATGGCCGCCGACCTGCCGGAGAACTATGAGAAATACCCCGATTTGTTTCAGTTCATTGTTGATGTTCCGACCGATTGGGAGGAAACGCACATGCTCAACGGTGAGATTGGTGAGTATGTCACCCTGGCAAGAAAACAACGCGGTGGTGAGGATTGGTTCATCGGCAGCATGACAAACGAAAAGAAGCGCGACTTTGATATACCACTCAAGTTTTTGGCCAACGACAAGACATACGTTGCCGAAATCTATCGCGATGCTGATGACGCCGACTGGAAACCAATCCGATTGCCTACAAAATAGAAAAACGACTGGTGACCCGCGATTCAATCCTGCCGTTTTATCTGGCACCGGGTGGAGGTGAGGCGATACGTCTGAAACCGCAACGCCGGAAGAACCGGAAACAGCTAAAGCCAAGGGTTGAAGCCTTAATACAGCGCCGGGGCGCAACCCAAAATCCGGGCACAAAATAGAATCATTGGCTCAAAAACTTGGCGACCGCCTCGGTGCGCGATTGGACGTGTAGTTTTTTGCAAATGCGACGAAGATAACTGCGGATTGTGGGAATGCTGATACTCAAGCGGTCAGCGGTTTGTTTGTAGGTAAGCCCTTTGGCCAAGCAATCCAAAACCATTTGCTCGCGTGAAGATAGCAATGCCTGTTTGTCGTCGGTTCGCAATGCACCTTGAAAGGACGCCACTACTTTGCGCGCAATCGGACCCGACATCGGCGATCCCCCTTCATGCACCTCCCGAATGGCTTCAAGCAACCTGACGGGCGTCAACCGTTTCAACATATACCCGCTGGCACCAGCCGCAAGAGCCTTGAAAATCTGATCCGTATCTTCATAGACGGTGAGCATTAAAATTTGCATCGCCGGCACCTTGGCCTTCAATCGCTCCACACATTCAATCCCGTTCATGCCTCCCAGATTGATGTCCATCAACACCACGTCCGGCTTGTCGCTGGGCAAACCTTTGAGCGCAGCCTCGGCACTGCTGTAGGCGCTAACACAGCGGAAGCCTGGTGATCCATTCACAAAAGTCGCAATGGATTGGCGCAGCTTTTTCTCGTCATCAACGATGGAAACGGATATCATATTTTTATTAAACGTCTTTTGCCGAAAAATTCAAAGAAATTACGAAGCTAATGTTTGTTCCACGCCCAGGTGCGGACTCGATCGAGCAATGCCCGCCTATGTCAGCCAGGCGCTGGCACATATTGCTCAGACCGTCGCCGGAGGCAGTCGCCGGTGACTCTGATTTTAATTTGTTGGCGAGCGAATTGAAACCTTTGCCGTCGTCCGAAATGTTGATTTCAAATACCGCGTTGCCAGAAACCATTGAAATCTTGGCGTGGGTCGCGCTCGAATGTTTAAGGATGTTCGTGATCGCTTCATGCGTGGCAAGGAACAAATGATGGCGCATTTGGGAGGAGAGCGGATACGACGGCAATTGCGCGGGAATGTCCAGTTCGCACTGGATGCTGGTCATCTGAAAATACTCCAGAGCATACTGTCCGATATAGGAGGCGACATGCTCCAGCGTGTCGTTTTGCGGATTGACCGCCCAGACAATTTCGTCCAGCGAATGAAGCACTTCCCGCGAAGCATCGGAAATGGAGGTGATTTGATCTTGCAATTCGTTTGGCGGGAGACCGCCCCGGCGCGCGTGTTCGCTCAAAAAGGAAATCCGGCACAGCTTGGCACCCATTTCGTCGTGCAAATCCTGGGCGATGCGGGTGCGCTCTCGTTCCAGCGCGTGCTCCTGTTCCAGATGTTTCAATCGCCGTTGAAGTTTCCTTTTTCCCACAATGCGAACGGTATTACCCGCCGAAACCATGAAACTTAATCCGGCCAGTGTGATGAACCACCACGTTTGCCAAAAATGCCGTAACACCGTCAACTCAAGTCCCGACTCGCTATCGGTCCAAACCCCGTCACTGTTGCACGCGCCGACGCGAAATTGATAGTTCCCGGCAGGCAGGTAACTGTAAAAGGCCGTGCGCCGCGTCCCCGCATCCACCCAATCGGTATCCAACCCTTCAAGCCGATAGCGAAAGCGCATCAACTCCGGCGCGTCAAACCTCAATCCGGTATAGCGAAATTCAACCCGGTGTTTGCCGGGGGTGATGCGCAATGTTTCCAGTTGCGATACCCCCCTTCCGTGCTGTCCATTCCGCTCCGGCTTTGGATTTGAGGCATGGAGCATGGGTTCCGGCACACCGTCCACGAGGACCTCCTCCAGCACCGTGTTGGGCATGAGCGTAGTGGTTGGTTGAACACGAGGATTAATGACCGCCACGCCCTTCAAAGTTGAGAACCAGAGCAGGCCCGATTTGGTTTTCAGGCCGGCCGGATAAAACCCGCCAGTGCATTCCTCGGATAACATTCCCTCCGCCCGACCAAAGAGTTGCGGATACACGGTGGAGATTTTACCGGACGCCAGTTCGTCCAGTCGGCGTTTGTTCACACAGGCGATGCCCCCGCTGCTCCCCAGCCAAAGGCGGTCTGTATCATCTTCGAGGATTTGTGAAATATTATTATCCGGCAATCCTTCGCGTGTGGTAAAGTTGGCGATGCGCCCGTTGTGCCACCGGCTCAAACCTTCATCGGCGGTGCTTATCCAAAGCGTGCCTTGGGCGTCGAGATAAAGCGTGCGAATTACATTGCTTAACAAGCCTTCACTCTTGCCAATGTGCTGGGAACTTCCATTGATGAGCCGATATAAACCGTTCCCATCGGTGCCAACCCACATTGAACCGTCCGGGTCCGGCACGATGGCGGTAATGGCATTTGTCTGGGAAAAATTCGTCTGCGCCAGCCATTTGTTTTCATGCAGTTGCCAGATTTTTCCGTCGCGTGTTCCCATCCATATCGCACCTTCGCGGTCTTCGGCCAATGAAATGATGTTCGGCTTCGCGGACTTAATTACTGTCACTTCGTCGGCTGCGGCGATGGGGTCCTTGTAAAGCAGCAAACTGTTGGTGGTCGCCACCCAACAGAAGCCATCGCGCGTCACCAGCAGGGCGGTGATTTGCGAATCATGTGGCGATAAACCCGCGGCGGACAAACGGTTGAAACTTTTTCCATCCCAACGATAAAGGCCGTCGTTCGGTTTGCCCACCCAGACCACGCCGGGCGTGACCTCCGCCAGACCCTGCGCGGCGCCAACCCCAAGCCCTTCGCTTTGACTCAGGGCGAAAAGGCTTTTGCGACGGAGCCGGTTTAGTCCGGCATCTGTGCCCACCCACAGCCTGCCTTCGCGATCGGTCAATAACGATTCAATCAGTTTGCCCACAAGGCCGTTGCCCGCGGGGATGGCCACAAATTTTCCTTCCTTGAATTGGAGCAATCCTCCTCCTGCCGAGCCTGCCCACACGGTTCCATCCGATTCTTCGGCCAGCGTGCTCACATAAGATCTCGCCCGGTTGCGCGGAATCCGGTAGCGATGCCAATGGTCGCCCTCATGACACAGCACAAAATCTCCACCCGCGCCGATCCACATTCGTTCAGTTTGGTCCATCAACAAACAATGCGAATCTTTGAGCAGTTCTTCCATGGAATCTCCTGTCAGCGGAACAAACCTGTCGTTTACAAACTGAAAAACGCCCACGCCTTTCACGCCAACCCACATCCGTCCCTGCCGGTCTTTGAACAGCACAGTGATGCGCTGGCCTTTGAATGTTTCCACCGCATTCAACGGCAACAGTTGTCCATTTTGCCACAACATCAGTCCGGTATCCGTGCCAATCCAAAGTCGTCCGGCGGCATCTTCCTCCAGCGCAGTGATGGAATTAGCCGGCAGTCCATCCCGCATCGTGAGCGTGGTGATTTGATTGTTTTGCCAACAGCTCAAGCCGCTGTCGGTGCTGCCAATCCAGAGTGCGTCGTGACTGTCTGCGAATAGTGCGCTCACCGGGCCGGTTTTGATTCCTTCCTGAATTCCAAACGCGACGAAGCGCACGCCATCGAAGCGCGCCAGCCCGTCATCGTTTCCAATCCAGAGGTAACCATCGTGGGTTTGCGCCAAGGCGCGGACGGGGCTTTGTGGCAGGCCCTGCTCCCTTTGCCAGGATTGAAAGTTGAACGCCTGCGCACTGCCAAGGACACCGGAGTTTGCCTCGCTTATCCTGGCGCTGCTCACATCCACAAAATCGTTGAAGGAAGTTGCAATGGCCAGATCGCTGAATGCCCATCCGCCACCAAGGCCGGCATGACGCAGGCGGATTTCATCAAAGCTCGCATCTGCATTGAATCGCGTCGTCAGACCTTCCGGCTGATAAGCTTCGTTTGCACCCGGGCCAAGGTCGGGATTTAGCCAGACGGTAACCAAATCATCTTCGCCGGGAATATACTGAATCTTGAAGACAATGGTTGCCCCGACACCGCGTCGTGGATATTGATACGAACCAGAAGCCCCGTTCGTGGAGGATTCGGGATTTAAAGTGTGAAGGTCAATATAGCCAGCGAGGTTATTGGATTCACCGGTTTCATCCGCATGAAAAAAAGCGCTGTAAGCCCAAGCCTTCATGGCGTTGCCGATTCCCAGTCGTTCCGCATCCCCTTCAAACAGTTCGAACGCAGCAAAATATTCTTCCGTGTCCTTGTCTGACAACGGGTCAACGTGGAATTTGAAATAAAGTGTGTCGTTGGCCGAGTCATCCCGTTTCACAGCGCCGCCAAGAATGTCGGTGCCCGCTCCGGTTTCATGAACCAGCGTTGTATCCGGGTCGTTCCACAAGATTACTGCGCTGGCCGGAGTTACCACCACCAATGCCATCCACGCCACCGCCAAACAAGCCATCTTGCGCCAAGCTGTTCGGTTCAATACAAAAATTTCCCTCCTGTTCAGCGCACATAGCGACAAGCCAGACAAACAAGAAAATACCGGAAACCGGAGCATGGTGCTGTTTTGTGATGTAATTATGAAACGAAAAATCTGCGGACACAAGCAGACAGTCTGTCACCACTTCATGCGACTGCCTTCCCGCACCCAATAAGTTACTTTATTAAAAAATAGCACGAAAAGCGAAAACTGTTTGCGGGAGTTTTATCATCACATTTTGCGGGCGTTGCATCGGGAGGCAGTCAAACAACGACCATGATTGCGCTGCCGGTCGCCAATGCGGGTTTTGTTTGAATTCAGCAGCCGTAATCAGGGACACGTATTAGGTGATAATCGCGACGAAAGCCGGGGAACTTTGATTGCCGGCTTTTCAGACTAATCTTGGATCATTGAAGAAATTAATTGTAATGTCCGCAGAAAGGCAACCGTTAGCAGCCAAACTGCTGCAACCTATGGCTTCTTTTGTTTGAACAGCAAAATGCAAGTGAATACTGTTCCTGTGAACCGGAATTGTGTTATGCCCCGGGTTTGATTAAAGTGCCAACGAATGAAGCCGAGAACCATTTTGTTATTGGCCGCACTGTTATCCTTTTTTTTGGCCGCACCCGTAGCCTCCCGCGCCGCTTCCAAGACCGTGATGGTTTATTACATGCCGTGGTACACGGCCAAGCCTTACTCCGATGGTTGGGGCTGGCACTGGACAATGAATCATTTCAATCCCGATGGGGTGAATGCGTCGGGGGAACGACAGATTGCCTCCTGGTATTATCCCTTGATCGGCCCGTATGATTCTTCTGACCCGGCGGTGCTCGAGTATCATGTATTGCTCATGAAGCTGGCCGGGGTTGATGGTGTGATCGTGGACTGGTATGGGTCGGCCAATTTTCTGGATTACGGCATCAACAATCAGGCGACGGTGAAGCTGTTTCAATTTACCCGCAAGGCGGGCCTGAAATTTTCCATCTGCTACGAAGATCAGACGATCCAGCACATGATTGACGGTAATTATCTCGCTGCGGGTGACACCCTCTTTCACGCCCAACAGGAAATGCTTTACCTGCAAACTAATTTTTTTTCTGATGCGAGTTATTTGCGGTTGAAGGGCCAGCCAGTGTTGTTAAATTTCGGCCCGCAATACTTCATGATGAGCAGCAATTGGGAGGATGTTTTCTCCGTGCTCGTGGCGACAAATCAACCGGCATTCTTCACCGAGGACAATCGCCTGCCCGTCAGCACGGGTGCATTCAGTTGGCCACCCATGTGGATGAGCCAGGTGCCCGGCACCGGTGGCGTATTGTCCGGCGCAGCTTTGAAGAGTTATCTGGCCGATTTCGATCAAAAGGCCGGCAACTGGCCGGCATTCATCAGCAGCGCCTTTCCGCGTTTTCATGACATTTATCAACGAGCCGGTGTGCGAAACTATTGGGGCTACCTTGGTGACCGTCACGGTGACACGTTGCGTGAAACCTTGAGCCGCGGCATGACCAACTCCTCAGCCATTGTCCAGGTTGTCACTTGGAATGACTTTGGCGAAGGCTCGATGGTCGAACCAACGCAGGAATACGGCTACCGGGATTTGAGGATTATTCAGGATTTTCGCCGACAATACTTGGAATCCGATTTTTCCCGTAACACGAATGATCTGACAATGGCCCTCCGGTTTTACAATCTGCGACGACAATATTTGACCAACATCGTTGTATCTGCAGAACTGGATCGCATCTTTACAAACATCGTCTCCGGCAAAATCGAAGTTGCGAATCTTCAATTGGATCAGTTGACAAAATAAACTTCCAAATAGGCGAAGGCGAGGAGCTGACTCCTTCTGAAACGCATCGAAGCCAACCTTTCACAACCGGAAGTGGCCGTAAAAGTGGGGGTTTCAGAACGAACTGTACGAGCATGAGAGCCTCAGCTGCCAGCGGCAAACTCAGTCATGCAACGGCTGCGATACTACTTTTGATACTGCTCGGCTGCTTCGTAGAATGCTGCGAGGCGAAAAACCCCAATAAAGACTGGCGCACCCGTCAGGAGTTGAACCTGAGCAAAGTGCCAATAAACACAAGGAAATCTCGCTACATGGACACAAAAAGGGACACACGAATTGTGTCGTTGCGGATTCCTCTCTCCAAAAAGTAATCACGGCTTGGCCGTCACTGCCTCCTCCGCTTAAAGCCGCTGTCCTCGCTATTGTGTGGACAGCCTGCGGAGAAGGAGGCGGCCATGAGTGCGAATGATGGCCAATCTTCCACCTGGGGAAACCCGTTAAGAAACGTAAGCCAAGGGGGTGGGGTGTCGGTTTCGTTTTCCGGTGGGGACGAGCGCAGCGAGCCGGAAAACGCCATCTGTCCAGTCTCACAGGTGGATTTACATGGACGACCGCTGGAAGAGGCGGAGGCGGTGCGCGGCGGAGCCGCGCACGCCTCGGCCCTTCCTTGTCAAGATAGTGATAAGTGCATTGGAAATGGGATTGGCCTGTTTCAGTCCGCTGTGCTGTCGCCTTACCGAAAGAAAAGCCGTCACCGATTGGAAATGGCGATTGAGTGGATGGTCAAAGAGTATGGCATTGAGCATGTGGGCCTGCTCACGCTGTCCTTTGGAGTCCCTGGCAGTGGCAGAGGCTCCTTGGAAACCTTCCTGCTTCGGGAGCAAGCCAAGGATTTGGAATTTGTCCAGGCTCGCTGGCATTCCTTCTGTTCCAATGTGGTGAAGAAGCGTTATCCGGATTGGATCTGCATCTTGGAACCGCACAAGGATGGGGTCTGGCACATTCATGTGGTGGTGGCGACTAAAGAGGATATTCGCACCGGGACTGATGTTGTAACCCTCTCCAATTACAAACTGCCGTATTGGATGCGTCGGGGCAAACATCTGCGCAACGAGGCGTTGGCGGCGGAGTGGAAAGCGTTGCGTGAAACGGCCTGCAAATACCGTTTTGGCCGGGTTGAATTGCTGCCGATCAAGAAAACCAAGGAGGCTTTCGCGCGGTATTTGGGTAAATACCTGACCAAAACGTTTCATCTGGTGCCTCCCGGTCGGCGGTATCGCCTGGTCCGCTTTTCGCGGGGCGTTGGGCGTCACTTCTCGATGCGGTTTTCGATTGTCGGCCTGGGGAATCTGATTTACCGGACCCGGCTTAAACTGGCCGCCTCAATGTTGTGGTTTCAGGATTACAGCGATTTTGCGGAATACTTTGGCGCGCGGTGGAATTATTACCTGCGGGACATCATTGCCGGCATTCCGATTCCGCTGGTGTTTGGGAAAGGTAATTTCGAGACCGGCCTGGCGTCAAAGTTGTTGAATCTCTTCGTCGAGAATCCCTTGCCGTATCTTGATCCTGAGTCAAAACAGAAAATGACAGCGGCCTCCTGTGGTTTATGGCACAAATTCGAGGAACTGGCTTTTGATGCCCCGGCGACGGCGCGCTGGCGGGAAGCGAGGCCCCAGGAAGCAGATAACATTGATGTTGGGCCGCTGACGGAAGCCGATCTGCACGACGATTTATTCAGACCGGCTGAGGCGCCTTTTTGATAGCGAATGTCAGCGAGCCTGTCCCAGATGGGCAACCATTCGTCGCGTGACGCGCGTGCAACCTTTCTCTGGTCGAATGATGGGGATTCATCAACCATTAAATGGCCTTGACAGCAATGGATTGCAAGCATCACATGGCGAAAATAAATAAGAATTAGACCGTGAAACTTCAACCGAAATACTGTTAGGCATCATTGCACATCATGCATAGTTCCTTGCTCAAAAAGGTCGCCTGGCTTCTTGTTGCTTTAGTGCGTCGTCGCAGTTACCGGGGATGGTGGGCATATTTGATTTTCCTCCCATTCTATCTCTTTATGGCATCTTGGTTTGTAGCCGACCTAAATCTGAGCGTCTCGCGCCAGTGGCCGCTTCTCATCCCCGCCGCAATAATCACGGCCCAGTGGATTTGGCCGACAATTCTCGGATGGGCTATAATCTTCACGCCGGTATTTCTGTACTTTTGTGATTATGCCTTGGCCGCTATCCGTGACAGCTTCAGTTCTGACCCGCTTTGGAAGTGGGACCCTGGTGGTTTTGTGGGCATGCTTTTTGTTTTGGCACTGCTGTTTGGAGTGTGCGTAGCCTTGATATTTGCTTTGATTCTTTCCATAAAACCAAGGCGGATGCCTAACAATTCGCTGCAGGCAACAGCCGCTGCCCCTTCCAGTTGCGATTGATTTATGAAATTGTCCGGCATATTTTCATTTCCACGTCCCGCTCGGCGGCTGTGCCTGAGCTCTGGACGTTAGACGGCATCGCATTTATGAGCATTACAGCACAACGACGGCTTGGCATCTCGTTGGTTTGTTTATCATCGTTGGCGCTTGTTATTGCGTGGACTGCTTTTTCACACTGGCGGGTTATGGGAAGCGGTTCGTCAGGTAATACCAGTTGGACTGCTGGAGAGGTAACGAGTGACATCACTTGGCGATATTGGCTGCCGTGCCTTTTCTGTGGGGCGCTTGGTGTATTCTTTTGGGCGCGGGCATCACGCAAGCCTCCCAAGTTGTCCGAATGAGGTTAGTGATATGAGACATTTGCCGTCTAACAAATCGCTGCAGGCAACGCGGGATGGCGTCTCCAGTTCCGCTATCGCGGACTACGTCATCCGCCCCGCGTGCCTGAGCTCTGGACGTTAGCCCACTCGATCACACCATGCCAGCACTTCCACCATTACCGAAGAAGTTTTCAGCCGAGCATATTCGCTCGGATGGTGATCGCGGCAAGGTTTACATTGACGGTCTTCGCCGGCGTTTTGATATTCAGTTTGCGAATGGTTTGCGCAGCATTGTTATTCATCGTCCAGACAAGCGGGTTGGTTGGAGCTTGATGCCGGGTTGTGATGTTTTTTACGAGTCTCCACTGACATCGGATGAGATGCCCGACCCTTCGACATTGTTGGATTGGGCACAAGATGGCACCGAGATTATTGACGGTCACGAGTGTTTGCGATTCATCGGACACTACACCTTTTCGGCGGGAGCGGCTTATGAGGTCTGTTACGTTGACCGAGCTTCTGGCATTCGGCGGCGTGAGATCACTTATGATAAGTTGGGCCGACAGGCGCTCACAGTGGATTGCCGGTCAGTGAGTTTGAGTGCGCCTGACCCATCTGTTTTTGAGTTGCCGGATGGATTTAGAATTGAAAAGTTATGACGTGGCCTAACAAGTCGCCGGAGCCAACCGCCGTTGGCGCTGGCAGTTCCGCTATCGCGGTTCACGTCACGAGTCGGCGGTGGCTCAGCTTTCTACGTTATGCCGCTTGACGTATGACGATAACCAAACGTCTTTTGAGATTTGTCGCCGTAGCATCTGTTGTTTTAGGAGCCGGATGCTTTGCCCTGTGCATTAAGTTTTACGTCCAGGACAGTTTTCTTAAGGCAGGAGCTACGGTTGACCCAAATCCTATGGTGATTCAAGGCATGATAAAAATGATTAGAGCAGGATTTTTCGGGATTATCCCAGCGATGTCGGTTTTGCTATTTGTCTGTTCATTTTTGCTGTGGGTTGCATCTAAAAAGTGTGACTCCAAATAAGCAGGCAGCGGCCTAATAAGAGGATAGGCTGCATAGCTACTTTCAAAAAAACCAAGCTGTTTCAACGCACTTGCCAGCTAATCTCGTGGCCCAGTCTGCTAATAATCCGCGACGAAAGCGGCGGTGCGGTTCGGAGAGATCGCCAGAGGCGTTTCGGAGAATGGCAACACCGCTTTGGTCGCGCTAAAATCGGGTCGGCGCAAAGTCTTTTGGTGTGACCGTGAAGCGAGTCAGCCCGAAAGTCTTTGCGCCAGGGGGATAAAAATAATAGTTGACAGTCTTTCCACTTAATGCGATAAAAGTGTAAATAATGTCAACTGAGTTTCCATTTTTGAAAGTGACCCCGGAAATGAAAGGCTTGGTCGGGAAGCGCCAGACCGGCACGCGGATTTATCGGCGCGAAGGCACATACCAGGAAGCCGGAGAGCAGGCCGTTGCATTGGACAAGGTGTTCAATGATTCGTTTGTTTCGCCCGGCGGCGTGATCATGTTTGTGCCTGTCAGCCGTGCGGCTTTTTACAAACGAATGAATGAAGGTCGTTTGACGGTGTTTTGTTTTCACGTTGTCAAAGACGAGAAAACCTTTTTTGGCAAAGTGCGAAAGGCAAAATCCACTCCATTCGTATGGATTCCGGTTTCGGAGCTGGAGGCCTGGGCGGAAGAAATCAAGGAGAAGCGTGGCGAAGCTGAAGCTCGTAAGGAAGGTTATTTTGATATTGATGCGCTCCTTGATCGGGATCCCGAAGATCGCGGCCGAAAAGATGTGGTTTACGGCGAAAAGATGACGAGGGAGGAAATTGTGGATTTAATTCAAACGGAAGTCCGGGTTGCGATTAAAGAATTCCTCGCCAAATGGCTGCCGGGAAAACTTGGAGAAAAGCACCGAGAGCAGCTTATGAACGGGTTAGTATATCACCCCAAAACGAAAACCTGGACGTGGAAATGAGTAACGGTGGCGTTGCGTATGAACACCGAAGAATTAAATGCAGCCGTAAATCTGAAACAATTGCTTGGTCTGGACAAGGTGGCAAAGTTGCTGGACGTGAGCAAAAGAGAAGTTCAGCGGCTGATTGCCGCGCACGAACTTCCCAAGCCGATAAAAATTGGCAGGCTGTCCAAACTTTTGCGTGGCGATGTGGATGCCTATATTGAAAAACTGGAACAACAGCGCAACGGCAAGCAAGAACACAAGGAATAATCTATGCAAGAACACGTTTTTAAGCGCAAACGGCGGATAAACGGCAAGCCGGTTTCGTCGCATTGCTATTACGGGCATTACACGCTGGCCAATGATGCGCGGCAGCGGACGGTTTGTCTCAAAGTCACCGACTTGCAGGTTGCCAAAAGCATTCTCCATAAAATCGTCCAGGAAGCGGAACGGGAAGCGGCTGGCATTGTTGCCCCCAAACAGCTTCGGGAGTCCGCTCAAAAGCCGTTGGCGGCTCATCAGGATGATTTTCTGGCTGATCTGAAAGCCAGTGGTCGTGATGAAATGTATCAGGCCAACCTGCGTTGCCGGCTGGTCAAGCTGCTCAAGGAATGCGGCTGGCAATACCCAAAGGATGTGACGCCGGACAGTTTTATGACTTGGCGCAATCATCAAACGCTGGCGGCTAAAACTTTGAATGATTATCTGGACGCGGCCAGGGGTTTGATGAGGTGGATGCAACGCGCGGGCCGGTTGGATCAAAATCCGTTGCAATCCGTCCGCAAGGTAAAAACGGCGGGGCAGGAAGTAGTGCTGCGCCGGGCCTTCTCTGATGATGAAGTCCGGCGCTTGCTCGAAGTTGCCGGGCCACGCAAGCCGGTTTATCTGACAGCATTGAACACTGGATTGCGCCGTTCTGAACTGGCTGCGTTGCAAAAAGGCGACTGTTTTCTTTACGGGGACAATCCATTTTTGAAAGTCCGCGCCTCGACGACCAAAAACAACAAGGCGGCGACAATCTGGTTAAACGAGGAAGTTGCAGCTGAATTGAAAAAGCTGGTGGCACTAGGTGCGGGTTTGGACGAGGCGGTTTTTGAAACGATTCCCGGCATGGATCAATTCCGAAAAGACCTGGTGGCGGCTGGAATCCCGTTTGTGGACGCACAAGGCCGGCGTGCCGACTTTCACGCGTTGCGGCATACGCTGGCAACGAATCTAGCCCGTTGTGGCGTGCTTCCCCGCGTGGCGATGGAATTCATGCGGCACAGTGAAATGCGGTTGACGAACAAAACCTACACGGATGTCGCGCATCTGCCGCTGGCGGAAGCAGCGGATATGTTGCCGAAGTTCACCACGAAAAAAGGGACACAAAAATGGACACAAGATTTAGGCGCGGCGGGTCATTTGCTGTCATCCGCTGGCACAAATCAAATCAGGGAAGAGGAACACAAAACCATTGATAACAAAGAAGTCTGTCACGCTTTGTCATCAACTGGCGCGGAGGGGCAGGAATTGGAGCTGGCGCACCCATCAAGAGTTGAACCTGAAACCTTCTGATCCGTAGCAGTTAGCAAAAAACCGTGCTGGTTTATGAAACGAAAAATCCCCAGTGCTGGAGCAGCTCTGGGGACATGACCGAGACCATGGGTCTCGATCACGGATTCATAACACAAAAGAAGGGCGGTTGCAGCGGTCCCTGCCTGCGACACTTTGATTGCTTCGATGCCGGTTTTGAACGATTCCAACAACTACGGCCTTTCCGCAAAGAAAGGCCGTAGTCACCGGAACACAAATATAATGCTAGCGTTGCCAACTCAGCCAGAGTCTGACCTGTTGACTGATGATATTTCCTATTTTGCCGCAATCGTCCGTGAAGATGTCAAACCGACCGGACCGTCATCCCTGCAGGTAAATTTAATTACAACCGAGATTCTTGATGCCGCGCGAAAGTCTATTGAACTTGGGAAGCAAATTGATCTCCCTAAAAATCCATCTTGGTAAGAAAGCGCTTAATAATACTAGGTTAAGTGTCAAGTGGTATTATCAAAGCGCGTTTTACACCACGGGCACTGTCCTGCCAGATGAATGAGCCGAACTTGCAACCGCGCTCGTGTCTGGGGCAGTGTTACCAGCGTCGCACCAGAAGTTTTTTTGCCTGGGCCTGCTCGGTGCGCAAAAAGGCAAAGGCCATGCTCACCAAGGTTACGTGATGGTGCCATCCCAACCAATGCCGTCCTTCATAGTGATCCAGACCCAGTTCTTCTTTGAGTTCCTGGTAATCCAACGCCACCCGCCAGCGTGCGTGTGCCGTCTTGACTAAACGTCGCAAACCCAATGATTGATTTCCTAATTGGGCCAGCCAATAGTCCGACGGAGCCGCCGCTCCTTCCGGCCATTCAATCCACAGCCATTCCATGACTCTCTGGTGGTGTTCCTGCCGGCTCCAGCCATGGGCCGCCCAGACTTTGACCTGGGCAAATCGGGAACACATCGGACCTTTGGTCCCTTGTCGCCCAGTAACCTTCTGCCAAGCCTGCTTCGGCAAAGTGCTGGCGACATCGGCTAAACTTTTGGCCTCAGGCAAATCCTTCCAGGCGGCATATCGCCGGGGCCGCCCCGTCGGTTTGCTGGCAGCCACTGGCACTTGGGCCGGGTCGCTCGTCCAGACCTTTGTGCCCGGTTCGACGGCCACAGCGTACTGCAACCCCCGCTCGCGCAAGCCGGCGCGGAAATCAAAATCGTTGCCATAAGCCGAATCGGCCACTACCGGCAGGCGGGGCACCTCCCACACCAGCGCCTGATCCACCAAATCCAGTGCCAGTTGGTTCTTGCTCCGATAACCGAGGCTCTCGGGAATCTTGCCCTCCGCTCGTTTGGCCGGTGTAGCCACCAAGATTCTGGCAGGTAGAGCCGCCACGCTAACGGACAACTCGCCTCACACGTGCTCCAATGCAGACCCACCGCCACCTGACAGTTGGCGATCTTGCCCAAAGTCCCGCAGTACTGTCGCGCCACTCCCACCGAAGCCGTTCCTGCCTTGGGGAAAGAGGTTTCGCCAATCATCCACACTTCAGGTTCAGCCAGCAAATCAATTACCTTCTCGGCCAGTTGCTGCTGGATCTGCTCCACCGCCCACGGACTTTGACCGACAAATTGCCGCAAAGCTTGAACGTCGGCCCCGTCAATCCGGCCAGCCAGAGGCTCGATGGACTTGCGCCCGCCCTCCATCAGCAGGCCCCGCAAATAAACTTTGGCCCAGCGACGCGGTCACATCAGCTAAAAATCGGTCCAGTCTTTGATCCAATGCGGCAACTTGTTTGGCCGTCACACCCCGACCCTAGCCAAGACAGAAAATCATGTCAATATACTTAACCTAGCCTTATTAAGGCGGCGGTATTCCTGTTGCCAACCTGTTGCACCATCTCTGCCGTAATGAGATCGGTAGATGATGTAGCGGTCGGGCATGGACAGAATCTCGAGAAAAACCTCATAAGTCCCGCCAAACGCCCCTCTGATGAAATCGGGATTGGGTCTAACCAAGCCACGCGTTGCGAGCAAGATGCACTGGATACCGCGAAGGTAGCGCCATTTCCAGCCGGGCGCAACGTGATGACGGTTCACGTCGTCCAGCCCCTTCGCGTCAATAACCGGCTCCTTGTGGGGGCGTGCTTGAATGTGAAATCTCAAGTAGAATTCTTCCAGAGTTGCCCCAAGGGTGGAGCCTCCGTCAAGAAAGCACACCTGCGCCCAAATCATCCTGCGGACAATTTGCAATTGGCGTCCCCGTAATTATAAACCGCCTTTTCGCAAGCGGCCCTATTGCGTGGATCGCCTCTGTAGCTTTGCTGTTAGGATTTTTAATCCGCTGTGATTCGTCCAGTACTACTGCCATAGGCCGAGCTTTGAGAAACCCGGCCCCGTCCATGAACCCAGTTGATGGTGTGGACAATTTCATGTTGCATATGCAACACAAAGTTGTCCGAGGTTCAGAAGCGCCATGCGCGGATTATAGACACGGCGCGTCAGGAGCCTTACCCCGGACCGGCTGAAGCCGGGACACCGAACAGGCTGCGCAGCCCTGCCTTTCGTGTGATCCGTCCACACCATTGGCTTGAATTCGCGGCCGGCCCGCGCCATGCTGTCCGAAATCTATGAAACCCAATGATTTTTCCGATGCGCGGGTGCTCGTCACCGGCGGCGCGGGCTTTATCGGCAGCGCGCTGGTCTGGGCGCTGAACCGCCGCGGCTGCGACCGCATTGTCGTCTGTGACCGCCTCGGCGCGGACGAAAGGTGGCGCAATTTCACGCCGCTGCGCTTCGCCGATTACGTCGAGGCCGATGATCTGCTCCCACGGTTGCAAAGCGGCGCATTGGGCAAATTCGACCTCGTGCTGCACATGGGGGCCTGCTCATCCACGACCGAGACCAACGCAGGTTTTCTCATCCGCAACAATTACGAATTTACCAGGGACCTCGCCGCCTGGGCGCTCGGCCAAAAAACGCGCGGTCGAAAAACCAGCTTCGTTTACGCGTCCTCCGCCGCGACCTACGGTGACGGTTCTGCCGGCATGGACGACGACGATCGGCAACTCGGCAAATTGCGTCCGTTGAACATGTACGGTTACTCGAAACATCTTTTCGACCTGCACGCCAAACGCGCCGGGTTTTTGAATCAAATAGTCGGTTTGAAATACTTCAATGTTTTTGGCCCAAACGAGGACCACAAGGGCGACATGCGGTCGCTCGTCCACAAATCCACGGCGCAGGTGCAGGCTGAGGGTGTCATCCGGTTGTTCAAGAGCCATCGTCCGGATTACCGCGACGGCGAACAGAAGCGCGATTTTCTTTACGTCAAGGACGCCGTCACCATGACACTGCATCTGGCCGCAACCCCGAAGGCCAACGGACTGTTTAACATCGGCAGCGGCGCGGCGCGAACGTGGCTGGACCTGGCCCGTGCGGTTTTTGCCGCGTTGAAACGCAAGCCGAAGATTGAATTTATCGAGATGCCGGAAGCCATTCGCGACAAATACCAGTATTTCACGGAAGCGAACCTGACGCGGTTGCGCGCCGCCGGTTACACCGCGCCCGTCACGTCGCTGGAAGACGCCGTGAGCGATTACGTCCGCAATTATCTCGTGCCGGACAAGCGGCTCGATCCGGCAGTGGGCTAGCGCGGTGTAGCGTCGAGCCTGTGGCTCGACTCATTCGATGAAATCCCGGCTCGCGCGGATCGCCGCAGTGCGGGACAAGCTGCTCGCCCCACCCCAATAATTTAGTTCAGCGCACAGCGCCGACTCTACAACCAATTTTTCATCGCCATGTAACTTGCCAGCGACCGGGTTTTATTGTCATTTTAAGCGGGAATGAAATTGAAAATTTCCATCCATTGCCTGCTGGCCGCCTTCGCACTGACGGCAACGCAGGCGGCCGCTTCGTTGGAGAATTTCGACGCAACGACTGAAGTTGTTGGCCGCAACGCCAGCGGTTTCGAGACGCCGGTCAACCAACTCGTCACACCCGCCGGAATGTTGGTCGAACTTCCCGGCCTGAGGCCGCTGGCGCTGGCGCTGAGTCCCGACGGCCAATTGCTTGTGACCGCCGGACTGACACACGAAGTGGTTGTAGTTGATCCGGCAACCGGGAAAATCCTGCAACACGTTTCCCTTCCGTCGGACCGGGCGCAGGAACCGGCACCGGTCTCCACCGCAATCCTTTCGCCGGACGAAAAAGCGCAGGTCAGTTTCACCGGTCTCGTCTTTTCGCCGGATGGCTCGCGCATCTATCTTTCAAACGTCAACGGCGACATCAAGGTTTTCGACGTCCAGCCAAGTCACAAAGTCGTTCCGCTGTTTTCCATTCCGCTGCCGCCGGCCAAGGCGCCGTCGCGGGCGTCGGAAATTCCGGCCGGCATCGCGGTTTCACCGGATGGCAAAAAACTTTATGTTGCGCTGAATCTTTCAAACCGCCTGGCCGAATTGGACGCCGCGACCGGCCGCGTGTTGCGAATTTGGGACGTGGGCGTGGCGCCTTACGACGTCGCGCTCGCCGGCCGCAAAATTTACGTCAGCAATTGGGGTGGCCGCCGGCCCGATGCCGACAGTGTCACCGGTCCCGCCGGACACGGCACACAGGTGCGTGTGGATTCCCGCTTCATCGCCAGCGAAGGCTCGGTGTCGGTGATAGACCTCGACCCGAAATCCGAAATCCGAAATCCGAAATCCGAAATCGTGACCGGCTTGCATGCCGGCGCGCTCGCGTTGTCGCCGAACGGACACTGGCTCGTTGTTGCCAACACCGGCAGCGACACGTTGAGCGTCATTGATACCCGCAAGGACCAAATCGTCGAAACGGTTTGCGCGCGGCAGAACCCGGGCGATTTGTTCGGCGCACAGCCGAATGCGCTCGCGTTCGACAAGTCGGGCGAAACGCTTTTTGTTTGCAACGGCACGCAAAACGCCGTCGCCGTTTTCCAATTCAAACCTGGCGAATCGAAATTGCTCGGCCTGATCCCGGCCGGCTGGTTTCCCGGCGCGATTGCCTTCGACGCAACGCGGAAGGAAATTTACGTGGCGAACATCAAAAACATCGGCACAAAAATGGAAAAGCCGCGAACGGGATTCGGCCACGGTTCGGGGTTCAACACCAAGCAATACGCCGGCTCACTCTCGCTGGTGCCGCTGCCCTCGAAAAAAGAACTGGCGGCGCTTACGCAAACCGCGCTGGCCAATCTGCGTTATCCGCTGCTCGCGCAGGCAAAATTGCCGCCGCGGGCCGATCAGCCCGCGCGGCCCGTGCCGGAGCGCGCCGGCGAGCCGGGCGTGTTCCAGCATGTCGTTTACATCATCAAGGAAAATCGTACTTACGATCAGGTGCTCGGCGACGTGAAGGATGGCAATGGCAACGCCGATTTGTGCACCTTTGGCGAGCGCGTCACACCGAACCAGCACAAATTCGTCCATGATTTTGTATTGCTCGACAACACCTACTGCTGCAGCATTTTGAGCGCTGATGGCCATCAATGGACGGACACAGCATTCGCAACGGATTACATGGAGCGCGAGTTCGCCGGCTGGCCACGCAGTTATCCGAGCGGCGGCGACGGCGAGAACACCCGCGACGCGCTGGCCTATTCACCCGCGGGTTTCATCTGGAACAACGCGCTCGCGCATGGCAGAACGCTGCGCGATTACGGCGAATTTGCCACCGCCGTTACGCGCTGGAAAAATTCCGCGCGCAAGGACAAACCGCATTT